>FUIF01013410.1_pt1 | contig 34926 bp, 32 predicted proteins | sample 1003461 | NCBI WGS metagenome assembly FUIF01 (sample SAMEA80401918, study PRJEB19352) | marine metagenome
AAATAATGTATCAACAAACTTTATATAAAATATTACCCGACCATATAAAACCTAAAGTTCTTAAACGAATGAATAGGTATAAAAAATGGGAGTACGGTTATAACGAAGACCACGACATGGTTGTTATAAGTAAAACCGGTAAAATTGGAGAGGTTTATGAAATACAAAACCTTAAAATAGCTTTACCTGAAAAAAAAGATGTTCATAAATTTGAAAATAATAAATGGAATAAATCTGAATATCCTAAAGTTTTAAGTAAAATAAAAACAACATTCGACTGGAAACAATATCCACAAGATTTTAAAGAAAAATGGTATGATTACATTGATAAAGAGTTTACCCGCAGGGAGGAAGGTTTTTGGTTTTATAACAAAAACGTTGCTACTTACCTTACTGGTACTCATTACATGTACTTGCAGTGGAGTAAGATTGATGTCGGGGCACCAGACTTTCGGGAGTCAAATAGATTATTCTTCATTTTCTGGGAAGCTACTAAGGCCGATGTACGATCCTATGGATTGTGCTACCTTAAGAATCGTCGATCAGGGTTTTCCTTTATGGCATCAGGCGAGGTGGTTAACATGGCAACCATATCTAGCGACTCCAGATATGGTATTTTATCTAAAACTGGACCAGATGCAAAGAAGATGTTCACAGATAAGGTGGTTCCAATATCCGTTAATTACCCATTCTTTTTCAAGCCGACCCAGGACGGAATGGACCGTCCAAAGACCGAGCTTGCCTACCGTGTCCCCGCAACCAAGTACACCCGTCGTAAACTTACCGCCTCGACCACAGACGAAACCTTACAGGACGAACTCCAGGGTTTGGACACCACAATCGACTGGAAGAATACGGGAGATAACTCCTACGATGGGGAGAAACTTAAACTCCTCGTCCATGATGAATCGGGGAAGTGGGAACGCCCGAACAACATCCTCAACAACTGGAGGGTTACGAAAACCACGCTAAGATTAGGTAGTAGAATTATTGGTAAATGTATGATGGGAAGCACGTCTAATGCTTTAGATAAAGGTGGTAGAAACTTTAAAAAATTATACGATGACTCAGATGTTACCAAAAGAAACAGCAATGGACAGACTCGCAGCGGATTATATTCTTTGTTCATACCTATGGAGTGGAACTACGAAGGATACATTGATTCTTATGGCTTACCTGTATTCGACACACCAAATAAGCCGGCAGAAGGCCCGCATGGTGATAAAATAAAAATAGGTGTAATTGAGTATTGGGACAATGAAGTAGAAGGATTAAAAGGTGATCAAGATGGTTTAAATGAATTTTATAGACAATTTCCAAGAACTACAAAGCATGCTTTTAGAGATGAATCAAAACAATCTTTATTTAATCTAACTAAAATTTATCAACAAATAGATTTTAATGAAGATTTAAAAAACTCTATTAATGTAACAAAAGGTAGTTTTCAATGGGAAAACGGAGAACAAGACACTAGAGTTATATTTGTACCAAATAAAAGTGGTAGATTTTTAATAACTTGGGTTCCACCTGTTGGTTTACAAAATAAAAGATTTTTAAAAAATGGAGTTAATTATCCAGGTAATGAGCATTGTGGTGCTTTTGGATGCGATCCATATGATATATCAGGCACAGTTGACAGAAGAGGTTCTAACGGATCTCTACATGGTTTAACAAAATTTAGTATGGAAGAAGTTCCACCAAATCATTTTTTCTTAGAATATATAGCTAGACCACAAACTGCAGAAATATTTTTTGAAGATGTACTTATGGCTTGCGTATTTTATGGTATGCCAATATTAGCAGAAAACAATAAACCAAGACTACTTTATTATTTTAAACGTAGAGGTTATAGAGGTTTTGCTATGAATAGACCAGATAAAAAAGAAATAAATTATCTGTTACAGAAAGAGAAATAGGTGGTATACCTAACTCAAGTGAAGATATAAAACAAGCACATGCATCTGCAATTGAAACATACATAGAGCATTTTGTAGGTTTAAAAGAAACAGGTTATGGCGATATGTATTTTCAACGTACATTAGAAGACTGGTCAAAATTTAATATTAATAATAGAACAACACACGATGCTTCTATTAGCTCAGGTTTAGCTTTAATGGCTTGTAATAAACATAGATATACACCTGGAAAAAAAATAGAATTAAAACCGGTTGATTTAGGTATTAAAAAATACGACAACAAGGGAACTGTATCAAAAATTTTAAATTAATGAATATATATACTAATACGAGAACTTCATTTCCTAGCCAAGTAGTTAGCGACGCAGAAAAAGCTAGCATTGAGTATGGTAGACAAGTTGCACAAGCAATAGAAGGTGAGTGGTTTTCGCAGGGTAGAACAACAGGCAATAGATATTTAACAGCATGGAATAATTTTCATAATTTAAGATTATATGCTAGAGGTGAACAGTCAATACAAAAATATAAAGATGAATTATCTATAAATGGTGATTTGTCTTATCTTAATTTAGACTGGCAACCAGTTCCTATACTTTCAAAGTTTGTTGATATAGTAGTAAATGGTATATCAGCTAGAACTTATGATATTAAAGCTTACGCTCAAGATCCTGAGTCGATAAAATTAAGAACAGCTTATGCTTCTAAGATATATGAAGACATGCTGGCTAAAGATTACTTAGAAGGGTTAAAACAAACGCTTGGTATAGATTTATATCAAGTTCCTAATCCAGAATTATTACCAGAAAGCGATGAAGAGCTAGAACTTCATATGCAGTTAAGCTATAAGCAATCTATAGAAATAGCAGAAGAAGAAGCTATATCTTCTATTATGGCTCAAAATAAATATGATTTAACGAAACGTAGATTAAACATGGACTTAGCTGTTTGTGGTATTTCTGCAGTAAAAACAAATTTTAATACAGCTAATGGTATAACTATAGATTATGTAGATCCAGCTTATATGGTTTATTCATATACAGAAGATCCTAATTTTGAAGATGTATACTATGTTGGCGAAATTAAAGCTATAACATTAGCGGAACTTAAAAAAGAGTTTCCAGATTTATCTAATAAAGAATTAGAACGTATACAAAACATGCCAGGTAATAGATCTTATATTACTGGTTGGGGTGATTATAATAGTGATACTGTTCAAGTTCTTTATTTTGATTATAAGACATATCACAATCAAGTATTTAAGATAAAACAAACAGATCAAGGTTTAATGAAAGCTATTGAAAAAGATGATAGTTTTAATCCACCTGAAAATGATAGCTTTGAGAGAGTATCAAGATCTATTGAAGTTTTATATAGTGGAGCTAAAGTTTTAGGTACAGATACAATGCTGAAGTGGGAATTAGCAGAAAACATGTCAAGACCATATGCTGATACTACTAAAGTTAAAATGAATTATTCTATATGTGCACCTAGAATGTACAAAGGTAGAATAGAATCTCTTGTTAGTAAATGTATTGGTTTTGCAGACATGATTCAATTAACTCATTTAAAGCTACAACAAGTAATGTCTAGAATAGTACCAGATGGCGTGTATTTAGATATGGACGGTTTAGCTGAAGTTGATTTAGGCAATGGAACAAATTACAATCCAGCCGAAGCATTAAATATGTATTTTCAAACTGGTAGTATTGTAGGTAGATCACTCACTCAAGACGGTGATATGAATCCTGGTAAAGTGCCTATTCAAGAATTAAATTCTAGTTCAGGTCAAGGTAAAATACAAAGTTTAATACAAACGTATCAATACTATTTACAGATGATACGTGACGTGACAGGGTTAAACGAAGCCAGAGATGGCAGTACTCCAGATAAAAGCACTTTAGTAGGATTACAAAAAATGGCTGCTAACGCGTCTAATGTTGCAACTAGACATATTAAACAAGCTGGATCTTATTTAACTCTTAGAACAGCAGAAAACGTAGCATTGAAAATAGCAGATGCATTAGAATTTCCTTTAACGGCTGAGTCATTAGTTAATTCTATTAGTAATTATAATGTAAATACTTTAAAAGAAGTTGTTAATTTAAATCTTCATGATTTTGGTATATTCTTAGAATTAGAACCAGATGATGAAGAAAAAGCTCAATTAGAACAAAACATACAGGTTGCTTTACAACAAGGTGGTATTGATTTAGAAGACGCTATAGATTTAAGACAAATTAAAAATCTTAAATTAGCTAATCAATTACTTAAGGTAAAACGTAAGCAAAAAGCTGTTAAAGATCAAGAAAATGCTCAAGCTAATATTAAAGCTCAAGCAGAATCTCAAGCTGATGCTAATGAGAAAATAGCTATGAACGAAGTTCAAAAGCAAGAAGCTATTAGTGGTTCTAAAGTTCAATATGAGCAAGCTAGAACTCAAATGGAAATACAAAAAATGAATAACCAAGCTCAGTTAGATATGCAAAAAATGCAAATGCAACATGAGTTTGACATGCAATTAGCTCAAGTACAATCACAAGCTAATGCTCAAAATAATTCTGCTAAAGAAGCAGCTAAAGATAAGCGTATAAAAATGGAAGGTACGCAACAAAGCAAAATGATCGCTCAAAGAAAAAATGATAGTGATCCTATAAACTTTGAAATAGAAAGATCAGGACCTAGCGAAGTAATGCAGCCTGGTTTGTAGATTATTTAATTATTTAATTATATTATATTATGTCAAAAGAAACAAAAACAAATGAACCTGTTAAGCAGGAAGGTGAATTTAAAATAAAAAAGAAAACAACACCTAAAAAATTAACTGAAACAAAGGATAACATTACAAAAGTAAATGTTAATCCAAAAGAACCTTTAATTGAAATACCAGACAATATAACTAAGGTTGAAATAAAAAAAGAAGACGATGCCATTCAAATCGGAGAAACAGAGAAGGTATCTGTGGAAAAACCATCCGGAGATAGCGCAAAGGTGGGAGAACCTGTACAAGAGTCCAACGAGACTACTGAAGGGATTTCTCCAATCAAAGAAGTAACAGAAGAAGTTGAAGAAATAAAAAAGAAGTAAAAGAAGCTATAAGAGATGAAAAAATACTAGGTAAACCTTTACCAGAAAACATCGAAAAACTAGTTTCATTTATGGAAGAAACAGGTGGAACTATAGAGGATTATACTAGATTAAACGCTGATTATACAAGTGTAGACGATAATACTTTGTTAAAAGAGTATTATAAAAAAATCTAAACCACATTTAGATTTAGAAGAAATTAATTTCATAATGGAAGAAAACTTTGATTATGATACAGATATTGACGAAGAGCGAGAAGTCAAAAAAAGAAACTCGCTAAAAAAGAAGAGGTTGCAAAAGCAAAAAACTTTTTAGAGGAAACTAAGAGAAAATATTACGACGAAATCAAGTTGAGACCCGGCGTAACTCAAGACCAACAGAAAGCAATGGATTTTTTCAACCGCTATAACAAGCAACAAGAAGTAGCTGAACAACAACACGAACTATTTAAACAAAAGACTAAAGATTTATTTAATGACGATTTCGAAGGTTTCGATATTAAAGTTGGAGATAAAAGATATAAGTACAATGTTGTTAATCGTGATAAAGTAGCTGAAAGTCAATCTAACATAACAAACCTTGTCGGGAAGTTCCTAGACAGCGAAGGTAATGTGGAAGATGCTAAAGGTTATCATAAAGCTATTTATGCTGCTGAAAATGTAGATAAGATTGCAGCTCATTTTTATGAGCAAGGAAAAGCTGATGCTGTAAAAGAAGTTATTAATAAATCAAAAAATCTAAGTGATACTGAAGGTAGAAAATCACAAGGAGATGTGTTTATAGGCGGAATGAAAGTAAGAGCTATTTCTGGTGCAGACTCTACAAAACTTAAAATTAAAACAAAAAGGTTTAACTAATTAAAATTAACAAATTATGAGTTTATCTCCACAATTTGGTAGTATTGTACCTTCGCAAGTTCAACAAACTCTAGCTAACAACTATCTTGTATTTGATGGTGGTGCTGGAGGAAATTTTGCGCAGCAATATTTACCAGAAATTTACGAACAAGAAGTAGAGCGTTATGGAAACAGAACGTTATCTGGCTTCTTAAGAATGGTTGGCGCTGAAATGCCAATGACAAGTGATCAAGTAATCTGGTCAGAACAAAATAGATTACACATTGCATATGATAGTTGTGGTGTTGAAGCTGGTGGTGGTGCTGGAGCTAATTTAGCTTCTGTCATCAATATTGGTGGTGGCGCAACTGCTTTGAATGTAATATCTGTAAATGATACTGTAGTTCTTTTAGATCCTGCTAATGGAGTAGAAGCTAAAGGTATTGTTCAGGCTACAACTCCTGGTGTAGTTGGTGGTGCAAGTGGAACTATTACAGTTCAACCATTTGCTAATCAAACTTTTGATGCTAGCGGTATTTCTATTACTGGAGCAGGTGCTTTAGGTAATATTAAAGTATTTGTATACGGTTCTGCTTACCAAAAAGGAACACAAATGACAGGCGGTACAGTTGCTAATGGAGCTGCGTCTAGAGTTTCTGTAGAACCACAATTTACTCAGTTTTCTAACTCACCTATTATATTGAGAGATCAGTACGTTATAAACGGATCTGATATGGCTCAAATCGGTTGGGTAGAGGTTGCAACTGAGGATGGTGCTTCTGGTTTCTTATGGTACTTAAAAGCTGAGTCTGAAACAAGACTACGTTTTGAAGATTACCTAGAAATGTCTATGGTAGAAGGTGAGCTAAATGCAAATGCTAACGCTGCTGCAGGAACCGCTATAGGTTTCTTACCAGGTACTGAAGGTTTATTTGCTGCTATCAGAAACAGAGGAAATGTAGAAGTAGGATTTACTGCTGCTGCTGGACTTGATGATTTTGATGCTATTCTTAAAAACTTAGACACTCAAGGTGCTATTGAAGAAAACATGCTTTTCTTACAGAGACAAACTTCTCTTGATTTTGATGATATGCTAGCAAGCATTTCTGGCGGATTCGCTGGAGGAACTGCTTTTGGTTTATTTGAAAACTCAGAAGAAATGGCTCTTAACCTTGGTTTCTCAGGATTTAGAAGAGGTTCTTACGACTTTTACAAAACTGATTGGAAATACTTAAATGACGCTTCAACTAGAGGTGGTATTGTAGGTGTTAATTCAATTGAAGGTGTATTAGTACCAGCTGGAACTTCTACAGTTTACGATCAAGTACTAGGTACAAACATCAGACGACCATTCTTACACGTGCGTTATAGAGCTTCTCAAGGAGACGACAGACGTATGAAGTCTTGGTTAACTGGTTCTGCTGGTGGTGCATTTACTTCAACTCTTGATGCTATGGAAATTAACTTCCTATCAGAAAGATGTTTAGTAACTCAAGCTGCTAACAACTTTGTATTATTTCAAGGATTATAATAATCCAACCTAATGATTATCCCCGTCTTCGGGCGGGGTAATTATTATTTAACTATTTAATTATATTATATTATGTCAAAAACAAAAGAAAACTCAGCATTAGACTGGGAAATAAAAGATAGAGTTTATTATTTAACAGGTAATAAATCTCCTTTAACGTTAACTATACCAGCTAAGCATACTAAAAAACATGCTTTATTATATTTTGATGAAACAACTGGTAAACAAAGAGAAATAAAATATGCTACTAATCAAGACTCACCTCTTGTAGATGAACAAAAAGGTGAATGCACGATGGGTCATATTATATTTAGAGACGGTACGTTAAGAACTAAAAAGCACGAAATCGCGTTACAAAAACTTCTTTCGTTATATCACCCTTTAAGAGGTAAAATATATGAAGAGTTTAAACCTGTTGCTGAAGCTTCAGATCAATTAGATGATATTAATTTAGAATTAGACGCAATGACTGCTGCTAGAGCTATGGATATTGATCAGGTTGAAGCAATATTAAGAGTTGAAAAAGGATCAAATGTAAGAAACATGAGCTCTAAAGAATTAAAAAGAGATGTATTGTTATTTGCTAAAAAAAACCCTGCTACTTTTATAGCACTAGCTAAAGATGATAATGTCATGCTAAGAAATTTTGCTATAGTTGCTCAAGAAAATGGGATAATAAAACTATCTCAAGATCAACGAACATTTACATGGGCTTCAAATGGTAAAAAATTAATGAACATTCCTTTTGATGAAAATCCATATTCAGCGTTTGCTGCTTTCTTAAAAACAGATGAAGGTGTTGAAATCTATAAATCTATAGATAAAAAACTAAATAACAAGTGATACTATATATAGGCGGTTTCGGCCGCCTTTTTAGTAATAAAAAAATTAATAATGGTAAATATAAATACAGTATATCAAACAGTCCTGTACATATTAAATAAAGAACAGAGAGGTTATATTCCACCTGATGAATTTAATAGTTTAGCTAATCAGGTTCAGTTTGAAATATTTCAATCATATTTTCCTGATGGAAATCAATTAAACCGTCAAAACCAAAACAATACTCAAAACGATACTGAGTTTTTCAATATATTTAAAAACAACTCTACTAAACTAATACCTTTTGAAGCAGAAATAACTTACGAATACATTTCAAACTATTGGCAGCCAGCTACAAACACAAATAACACTTCAAACGCTTATTTATATGGAGACATAATAGCTACGTATAATTCTTCTTTAACGGGTAATACGTCACCGCAAGGCGCTACAGCTGGAGGAGAATTCGTTGTTCAATTATCTACTATAAAAGATTATAATAAAATAATTAGATCAAAATTAACAGCTCCAACGTATCAACATCCTTTAGCTACAACCGTTAGTCCTCAAGGTAGTTCCTCTGAATCTTTTTTTAGAATTTATCCACAACCAGATGCTTTGAGAATAAATTGCATATTAACACCAACAACTGCTAGATGGTCTTTTACTGTAGGGTCTATTGGTCAATATTTATTCAATGAAACAGCTTCTCAAAACTTTTTATTAGACATATCTGAACAGAGTAATTTAATTATTGGTATATTAAAATACGCTGGAGTTGTTGTAAATGATCCAACCATAATAGATGTTGCAAGCCAAGAAGCAGCACAAGTACAAGCTAACGAAAAATCTTAAATAAATGAGCTTAGTAACAGAAACAAATCAACAATATTATCAAGGCGCACAAGGCTTTAGAGGTACTTTATTAGCAGATGGAAGTTTGCAAAGCACTTTTGTAACTACTTTTAATACAGATTTAGTTTTTGGAGGAACAGACTCTAGCGGTGTAGTATCTTGGAATCCAGCTAGTCTTAACTACGCTTTAAATAACTTTAAAATATACACAAGCACTGATGCTATTCCTGGCAACTGGAGCGAATATGTTTTAGCGTACACAGTTGTAGGTAATTCTATAACTTTTGCAAATCCTCCAGCTGCAAATCTTTATATAGTTGTTCAATTAAAAACATTAGATGGTGGTCAATATGCTAGCACTATAGGTGAAGAAGCACTAGGCGATACTGTTGAAGAAAACTATGGAACGTATCAATATGTTAAATTGTCTGATATTATAGATAATTACATGGTTGGTTATGTAGGTGATGGTAAAATAATTCAAACAGCTAAAAAATCTGATGTATTGTTTTTTGCTAAAAGATCTTTACAAGAGTTTAGCTATGATACTTTAAAAAGTATTAAATCACAAGAGTTAACAATTCCAGAAAGCTTACAATTAATAATGCCTCAGGATTATGTTAACTACGTGTCATTGTCTTGGATAGATGAATTAGGTGTAAAAAGACCTATATATCCTAACAATAATTTAACAACTAATCCTTATTCTAAATTGTTACAAGATAACAAAGGCGTGCCAACTCAAGATAGTTTTGGTGAAGACTTAGAAGGAACATCACTAACTGTAGAAAGATGGAGAGATGCTAATGATAAAATAATAAACAATCAAGCTTATAATCAGTTTTGGGACGATATGGCTTATGGTTTATATGCTGAAGGTTTTTATGGATCTGGTCCTTGGAATTGGGGTAGATTATATGGTCTCGACCCTCAAACATCACAAATAAACGGTTGGTTTGGGATAAACGAAAGAGATGGTATGTTTACTTTTTCCAGCAACTTAAGAGATAAACTAATTGTATTAGAATATATATCTGATGGTTTAGCTTATGACTTAGATACAAGAGTTCCTAAGCTAGCTGAAGAAGCTATGTATATGAGTATATCTTATAATTTACTGGCTAATAGAGCTAATACATCTGAAGGTATTATAGCTAGATTCAAAAAAGATAGAAGAGCAGCTCTTCGAAATGCTAAAATAAGATTATCTAACATTAAACTTGAAGAAATAGTACAAGTTATGAGAGGTAAATCTAAATGGTTAAAACACTAAAATTTAATGGCTAAAGTTCAAAATACTTTTTTAAAGTCCAAGATGAATAAAGACTTGGACGCTCGTTTATTACCTGAAGGTGAATACAGAGATGCGCAAAATGCTCAAGTTAGTAAATCAGAGTCAGCTAATGTAGGTAATCTAGAAAACGTGCTAGGTAATAAGAGCATAGAAAACTTTAATACGTTAACTGGCGTAGCTAATTTAAAATGTATAGGAACTTTTAGTGATGAAATAAATAGCACTGCTTATTTGTTTTTTACAACAAATACACAAACTGATTATATACCAACAGCATCGAATTTTATAATAGCTTACAATACTTTAGCTCCATCACAAAATGCATCAAGAATATTAGTACAAGGAGCTTTTTTAAATTTTTCTACTCAAAATCCTATACATGGAATAAATGTTTTAGAAAATTTATTGTTTTTTACAGATAATAGAAATCAACCTAGAGTTATAGATATAAATCTTGCTAGAGATTCTTTTTATTTAACAGAAGATCAAATATCTGTAGCTAAATATAGTCCTTACGAAGCCATAGAAATGTTTCAAAAAAATACAACAGCTGATGAAGCTGGGGCACCTATTCCTTTTGAAACTACCATGAAAGATGTAAGTAGTGTATTTTTACCTAATGGAGGAAGTGCTTTGATAACAACAGCGTCTGGAACAGGAAGTGTAATAGATATATCTGGTATAAAAGGAGAAATAAACGATTCTACTTCACCATATGGAACCACTATAACAGTAGGTTTAATGAACATGACTACTAGAGAGGTAACAATTCAACCTGGTATATCAGTAACAACTCTTAATAGTTCTACGCAAGTAACTCTTTCAGGAAATATAACTTTTAGTCAAAATCAATTAATAGTTTTTAATAAAAATCCTTATTATGATGCTGCTTTTGGTGGTGATCCTGATTATTTAGAAGATAAATTTGTAAGATTTAGTTATAGATTTAAATATGTAGATAACACTTATTCTATATTTGCTCCATTTACTCAACCAGCTTTTATACCTAAACAAGATGGTTATTTCATGTATTCTGATGGATTTAAAAACCCTGTTAAAAACGATCAAGCTGAAACATATAGAAGTACTGTCGTTTCTTTTGTTGAAAACAAAGTAAATAAAATAGATTTAAAAATACCTCTTCCTTTTCCTAATTATAGCATGCAGGATGCGCTTAAGCTAAGTGAAATAGATATTTTATATAAAGAGTCAGATGCTGTAGCTGTTAAATTGTTAGAAACAATAAAAATAGATAAAATAAATAATCAATCAGCAATAGCTTTAGTTAATGGAAATCAAACCCCTGGGGCTGCTGGAAATGATATAAATATAGATAACATACGTGGTGGTATTTTAATAGGATCTATAATAGAAGGAGTTGGTATACCTAGCAATACTAAAGTGACTAGCTTTGTACCCACCGATCCTAGTAATCCATTTTCAGGAAAAATACAAGTAGACAAAACAGTTGCTAATTTAGATGACAATACTTTATTAACTATAAATGAAATAACATATTTTAAATATGAGTATAACTCGTCAAAGCCAACTAGAACTTTACCTGAAGCAGAACTAGTAAGAGTGTTTGACAAAACACCAGTTAAAGCACTTGCTCAAGAAATTTCAGGAAATAGAGTTATATATGGTAATTTTGAAAACAAACATACTCCGCCAGATTTTATAAACTATAACGTTGCCGCTACTTCTAAAACAGAGTTTAATTTAAATGAAATAACAGCCGCTTACAATGCAGGAGCAGCTACTTATGCAGGTGGTGCTAATATAAATATAATAATAAACAAGGTTCCTACAAGTGGCGCTGGAGGATTATATCCAGGTATGGTTATTACGTGTATAGACTATGGTGTTATTATACCTGAAAACACAATAGTGGTATCTGCTACTTCTAACACTGCTGGAGCCTCTACTATACAGTTAAACAATGCTGTTACTTTTCCAGCTGGAACTATTTCTTTGATATTTGCACCAGGTGGATCTGTAGAAGATTCTACAAGTATAGTTGAATATCCTAGTAGCTCTGTTAAAACAAATAGAAATTATCAAGTTGGATTTGTTTTATCTGATAGATACGGTAGGCAGTCTAGCGTTATTTTGTCTAACAATGAAGAGATAATAAAAATAAATAACGTAGAATACTCTGGTTCAACTCTTTATTCGCCTTATATAAACGAAGGTTTTGATACTGATGCTTGGCCTGGTAATTCTTTAAAGGTTTTAGTAAATGAACCTATAAACGGAGTATCTACTGGTTTATATAACGGTGATGTTACTAGTAGTGATTACAATCCTTTAGGTTGGTATTCCTATAAAATAGTAGTAAAACAAACACAACAGGAGTATTATAATGTTTACTTACCTGGTATTATGGCTTCTTATCCTAATGATCAAGTTAAGGAACTAAATCAAACTTCTCATGTTGTTTTAATAAATGACAATATAAATAAAGTACCAAGAGATTTAAATGAAGTTGGACCAGAACAAAGACAATTTAGAAGCTCAGTTAGATTATTTGGTAGAGTACAAAACTCAGCTGTTTCTGTAACATCATTAAATCAAGGCGCAGCTAATATTCAATATTATCCTGGCATTACATCTGATACTGTTTCTACAATATCTACTGTAAATGATTTATTTGAGTATGATCCTATAAACCCTCCTCAACCAAATTATTTTCCTCAATTTTACTCTTTAAATTCAAATCCTTTGATAGCTAGAATAACAACTAGCAGTTTAATAGGTAATGTTTCTACTACAAGTTATCTTCCTGGAAGTGGAGTAGTTGATACAACCGTTCCAGCAGCCTCGCCAGCGGCATCGTTTACTTTAAATACAGTTAGTGGAGCCGGTACAACAGGAGCTAATGATTTAGAAGGTTATTTAATTACTGGACCTGGAATACCAGATGAAACATATATAGTAACAAACTCTTATAACGCTGGCACAGGTGTTTTAACAATATCATTAGAAGATAAAAATGGTGTTCCAGTAAAAGTCTCTGTATTAGAAAGAGCTGTAATGAGATGGGTTCCTACTAATAAGTCAGGAGGATTACCTCCTTTTGAATTAATAACACCTGGTGTTCAGTATTTAGCTGTATATGAAACAGAACCTGTAGAAAGTTTGTTAGATCTTTATTGGGAAACATCTTCTTCCGGTTTAATATCTGATTTAAATTCAGCTATACTTAATAATCAATCAAACCCAGCAGGAGCAAATTTAGGACCAATAAGTACTCAAAACTTTACTGAAGGATTAGCTGAACAAGGTCAAGTTTTTTCACAAAACTTTGGTATTTTAAACGACTTTGGTAGTAGCATAACTTTAGACCCAAGTGCTGGTGATACTCTTGTTTTACAATCAGTTGTTAATGGTTTTGGAGATTCTTGTTTTGGTGAGGACTCACCTAGAGACTTTTTTAGACTAGAAGACACAAGTGGTGCTTCTGGCGTTGGACCTTGGAATGTTAGAACAACTAGTCCTAACTCATCAGCTGGAACAAATACTACTACTGCTGCTAAAAGCTATTGGGAAAACATGTTCTATATGAACGATGAAGAAAACTCTCCAGTAGGTTTTAATAGATTAAGACAGTTTACTTTTAACTTTGTGGCTACTGTGCATGGAACAGATTCAGACGGTAATGTTGTAGCGCAAGAAAGCAATATATCTATAAATGCTAATTTAGGAAATGTACCACCTACATTTTATAGAGTACAAGTAAATCCAACTACTGGTGTAGAATATGGAACTATAAATGGTCAAGCTATACCAAATCCTGTTGAATTTAATGCAACGCCTGAAGCAGATAAACTAGTACTTTTACAAGCTTGGAATGGTAATGCTAATATAGAAGCAACATATAATGGAACTTATCTAGGACTACAAGATTTAGAATATAGTCCAGGTGATTTTAATGTTCAAATAACTTCTCAAACCCAAGGCTCTATAGGAGGTACACCAGCTTTATTCAATGGAGAACCTATATTTGCTTTGCAAACACCAAGTGGATTTGACGCTGCAGAACTAAGATATAATAATTTTGCTTTAGTAAACACCGCTACAGGTGTTATACCTGCTGATGTTTATTTTGTAACAGTACAGTTAAGAGATGGTGGCGCTACAACAACTGTTAATTTTAGAATTGACATGCGTGTTGTTATTACTAGTGATATGATTTATAATAGAGCTGGTTTATGGAGAGCTAGACGATATTATCCCACTAGCCAAAGAGGCAATAATGATTTTGGAAATTTCGCGTATTTATATGAAATAAATGGTGGAGCTGGCCAAGATCAAGACTACTTTTTAAACGGGTTTCCTCATAGTTTAACTTTTAATGATTGGCATAGAGATCAAATAAAACCTATGACTGTAATATACATAGCTCCAGGAACACCTGGTGTTGGTACTGGTGCAGATGGTTATTATATATATGCAGGAGGGTTTTTTGATACAGATTTTACAAACGACTGTCGTAATAGATATGGATCTTCTAAGTCTTTAGTTAGCTACAGTGGACAAGGAAATAGTATAGTTATACCTAGATTTAGTGCAAATTCTCAAGGGCACAAGTGCCAAGTGTATCAAGGTTTTTCTGGTGGTGTTGGTTCATCTGGTGATAGACCACCTCATGTAAAAGGGCAGGCTACTATAACGGCGCTACCAAATACTAATGGATTATCAGATAAACAAGTTCAAGTTGATCCAGCAACATTAGTGGGTTTTAATGATTTTGGCAACACTAATAATGTGCCTACTGTTGGAATGAGATGTTACGCTAGAGATTGGGTAAAATGGGAGCTTAATATAAACCAAGGAAATCCATTTGACAATGCTTCTGGTGGTATTGCTGCAAATAGAAGTAGAGGAGAATATTACCCACAAAGAGTTCAATCATACAACTCTACTACAGGTGTTATAACTTTTCAAAATTTACTTTCTCGAGCAGGTGATGGCGCAGGTCCTGCTGGACCACAACGATACAATGGTCAAATATATGCAGGATGGCAAGTTGGTGATCCACTTAACTTTTTTAATGGTAAACTAACTTCTAATTCAAATCCTTGGTTTCACGCAAGCAATACCGGTAATGGTTTAAGAGCTGTTTTTGACATGTTAATGTTTAGCGAATGGGGACCTGGTCTTTGGTATAGATACGCTCTTTGGGATAGACAAAGTTATTTTGCTTCTACTCCTCCATTCCCTAGTACAACTCCTAAATTGTTAAGAACAAATCTAAGTGTACCAGCGTGTGACGTGACTAATATAGGTATTAGAAGTTGGGCCGCTGGAAGTAATTTAGCTGGTGATGAGTGTACTGAGTGGCTAGGAACACCAGGTCAACCAGATTTTGTTCAAGGTGATTTCACTTTTACAATAATATAATGTAATACATAAAAAAATTAAGTAATAATTAACTATGGCAGGAGCTCAAATAGAAGTAAAATACTTCAACTCATTTCTACTAAAAAAAGTAAGCACAACAGGAACTGCTGCTCAGGGTGTTATAATATATAATGGATCTTTTGGTGTTCCATCTCAGTCATCTACTGGTGGATTGCAAGGTGGTTATCCTGTTATTTCTAATCAAAATAATCCTAATAGTTGGGTAATAGAAGAATCTAGAATTAGAGGTGGTTATAATAATACATCTGTTGATTTAGGAGCTAAAGCTTATTTAATAGAAGAAGAGCCTAATGGAACTAGAAGATTTAATACTTTAATATATTCTGGTATATTTAATTCTAGAACAGGAATAAACAGAACTAATGTTTTTCTGTAGGTACTGATATAACTAAATCTGCAGATCCGGCTAATGGTTCAATTCAAAAGCTTTTTGCTGAAGACACGAATTTAAATATATTTCAAGAACTAAAAGTTAGCAGAGCTTTAATAGATAAAGATGCAATATATACAGCTGAAGGAGGTGGAGCTGTAACAGCTTCAAACGTTGTTATAGGAACAATTCAACCTATAATAGGTAAATATGGTATATCTCAAAACCCTGAAAGTTTTGCTATTTATGGAAATAGAAAATATTTTGCAGATAAAAACAACAATGTTATTCTTAGATTATCTGGTGGTAGTATAGAAGAAATATCATCATATGGAATGAAAGACTTTTTTAGAGATAACTTAAATTTTGTTAACACATCTCAAGGATCAGGTAAAATATTAGGTGCTTATGACATATATGGGAGTGAGTATGTTTGCTCTTTAAAGTTTAATACTGATTCAACACGAGGCGAGTTTAGAACATTAAACTTTGATGAAAGAGCTCAAGGCTGGGTTAGTTTATTTAGTTATGATCCAGACCAAATGTTTAGCTTAAGAAACAATTTTTATTCAGTTAAAACTTTTAGTGTTGGCGGAGTTCAAACAGCTCAGTTATGGAGACATTATGATGACTCTGTAAATAGAGGTAATTTTTATGGCGTAGATAATAAAACGTCTATTACTTTTGTTTTTAATCCTAATCCTACTAATTCTAAAACATTTAAAACTATAGCTTACGAAGGTAGTAATGGTTGGGAGGTTAATAGTATGGTTTCTGACTCTACAGGAGCTTTATATAATAATAATGGTTCTTTTATTTTATCTGAAGACACTACTTCTCAAATAAAAAGCTATAGCGAGGGAGAGTATGTTTTAACAGAAGGATCTGGAGCAATTCTTACGCCTCCAGCTGCTTTTTCAACTACTCTTACGTTAGATATAAGTACTGTTACAGGTGTTATAAGAGCTGGTGATAGCATAAGTGGTCAAGGCGTTGTTGGTGGAACTACAGTTGTTAGTTATAATACAGGCACAGGCGCGCTTGTTGCGAGTAGCTTCTTTAACGATGTTGTTGTTGGTGGAGTTCTTAATTTTAACGGAGCTGTATTAAGACAAGATTATAATGCTGCTTTTGGAACTACAACTCCAGGTTTACCAAGATTTCATTCTGGATTTAACTTAAAAGAAAACAAGTATTCATCAAATCTTTTAAATAACTCTACCGCTGCAAATGGAGAAATTATATATGGTAATTCAATAAGTGGCATAAAAGGCTACTATTCAACTGTAACAATGTCTACTGATAGCACTACAGATTTAGGTGGAGAAAAAACATTGTTCTCTGCTGAAAGCGTTTATGAAATGAACAACGGATATTAAATTAAATTAAATGAGTAAAACCTTAGTAAAACAAGAGCATACATTAGAACAACTAGAACGTGTAGAACGTTTTAGAGATTTAATAATGGAATTTGAAGAGCAACTAATTAATCTTCCTGGCTCTTATGGTGATCCTAAAGAAACAGGTAGAAACGAAGTTGCGAATACAATTAATCCACTTAAGCATACGTTTGCTGATGGATTATATATTAGAGAAATATTTATGCCTAAAGGTCAAATAATCTCTACTGGTATACATAAAATAGAACATCCTTATTTTGTACAAAAAGGAGATGTTTCTGTGTTAACCGATGAGGGTATAATAAGAATAAAAGCACCTTATAATGGTATAACAAAACCAGGAACTAAAAGATTAATATATATGCATGAAGACACCATTTGGATAACTGTACATGCAACAGATAAATTAAAACCTGAAGATGTGTTAGAAGATGTTTTAGCCAAAGATTTTAATGACCCTGACATTAGTATTGAAAATATGAAAAAACAATTAAAATTAAAAGAACAATAATATGAGTATGGTAGCAGTAGGTATCGGAGGTGCAGCACTAAGTATTGGTGGCGGTATTTTCGGTAAAGCAGCGGCTCGAAGAGCTAGAAGACGAGCTGAAAGAAAGGCTAGAAAACTTGAAGGTAAGTTAGCTGTTTTAGAAGCTAACCGTCAAGAGATAATAAATCCTTATGCTGGAGTTACTAGTTTAAGTAGTATGATGAGTAATCCTTTTGCTAATCTATCTGTTGCAACAAAAGCCACAGAAATACAAATTGAACAAACTGACATTGCTTTAGCTAACACATTAGATACTCTTAGAGCAACTGGAGCTTCTGCAGGTGGAGCAACGGCTTTAGCTCAGGCCGCTTTGCAAAGTAAGAAAGGTGTTGCTGCTGATATAGAAAAACAAGAATTGTCTAATGAACAACAACGAGCAGCTGGAGAACAAAGACTACAAGCTGAAAAAGTTTCAGAAGCACAGAGAATGCAAGAAACTGAAGTTGCAGGTAAACAATTTGTATTTGGTCAAACAGAAAAAAGAGAACAACAGCAACTTGATAGAGTTTCAAATCAAATAGCAGCGTTAAGAGGACAAGCAGCTCAAGCTAGAAGAGATGAAACAGCAGCGATTACTGGCGCAATATCAGGTGTAGCGGGAATAGCAGGTAGTTTTATAGGTTCACAACAATGATAATATGGAAAATAAAAATATAACAAAAAATCTAACTATTAAGCAATTAAATCAAAGTAATGCTTTGGCTTATAGTAAAGAATATGTAGCTGCTAATATTGACACAACTTTTGGTATATTAGATCATGCTTATGAAAGAACCGGTAAGAGATATGCTCAATTAAAAATGGCTATAGAATCAGGTAAATGTATTAGTGAAAACTGTAATTATGAGAATAAGCAATTAAAAATACTAGAAGCAGCTCCTCAAAAATCTTTAGATTTTATGGAAAATTTAGTAGATCAATTATCTGTTACTGAAGATCAATACTATGATCCTAATAACAACTATGCTTATATGGTTGCAAACTGTATAATGACTAACAAGCCAGGTTTTTCTAAAACAGAAGGTTATAACGTTTATTTAAATTTAATAGAAGATGGTTCTCAAAATATAACTTTTGAAGGTCCTTTGCTTGATAAAAAGCTAACAATAAACAGTAACACATTAAAAGCTTTGTTAGATTCTGGGACTAGTTTAATAGCAGAAACTCCAGACATAAACAAAGACATGTTAAAATTACTTATTGATAGCGGTGTTTTAGCAGAAGGATCTGCAGATGAAAATGGTGAACTTGTTCCTCAAGCAGCTATATCTGATGAGTTTATACTAAAAAACCAAGACGGTAGTTATGATTATCAAATCATAGATATAGGCATGGGTAAAGGTAGAAATATATTAAAATTTGATTTAGATAAAATAAAAAGAAAAGTAAAACCTTTTATTAATGCTGAAGTTTCAGGTCTTTTATTACAAGAACAAGAAGTTGTTGCCGCGTGGAACGTTTTTATAGCTAGAGGTTCTAGTATAGAAGAAGACGCACAGATGGTGCAAAATGCTAACGCTGGCAGCTTGTCATGGGACTACGAAAAAGTACTGCCACTATCACAAAAAAATAAACAAAAGTTTGAAGAAAACTACGCTAAGTATTTTGCAAATAATTATTTAAAGCAATTCATAACTAATAAACTACCGATTGTAGAAGAAGACGCAGCGGTGTTTGATTTAGCAGAAGCTAAAAAAGCTAAAGCACAAAAATTTATAGAAGATAATAAATTAAGTTAAATGACATTATTAGAGTATATTCAATCTTTGCAAGATCAAAATTTATCTCAAGAAGAAATTTTTGTTAAAGCTCAAGAGTGGAAAAAAAATAATCCTCAAGATGAAAATGTTGAAGAAGTAGAAGAAGTTGTTGACGGTAATGATACTGAAATAGATTCTAATGAAACAGCACAAGAAAATGAAGAAGCTGGAAACATTGAAGACTTAGAGGAAAACGAAGATGATTCAGAAAAGCCTCGTATAACTAATACTAGTTTTAGTTTGTTTCAAGATACTAATCCAGACAATGTTTTAACATACACGTCAAGCCCTAATAACTATATGTTAGGTTTAGCAAGAAACGCTATAAATAAAATGTCTCAAAAAGAAAATGATGAAGCAAGGGCTGTATACGATAAAGTAACATCAGTTGCTAAACCAGGCGAGACATATGTAGAAAAAAGTTTTGAGTATAAATATGACTTACCAACAGAAGACGGGCAACCACCTACTTATTATGCTAGAAAAAAAGGTAGTGATAAATGGCAAGTCAAAACAGGAGATGCGGCTCTTAATATAGGAAGCTTGTTTGGTCATAATCAATTAGATAGAAGTAAATATTATAAATCAAACAAATTAATACAAAACTCTAAAGGTGAAAGTCCTGTTGCTGCTTACCAAGCAGAAGGTGAAGATATAACAAGTAAAGCTGAAAAGGTTGATCCTAAGTTTATAGAGGTTGCTAATATATATAATAAAAGCATTGATTTAACTAAAAAGAAATAAATGCTATAGATAAAAAAGCGCTAGACTTTTATAATGCTACAGAAGTAAATGAAACTAAAGATGTACAAGAATTTATTACTTATCCTGGTGGTGGGTCAAAATTAGTAACTAGAAAAGTTTCAACTGGTGTTAAAAAACCTAATCCTGCTTGGGTTGAAGCTCAAAAAGAAGCTATAGCTCAATTAGCTGATAAAGAATTTGACGGTGATACGAGTCTTGTAGATTTAAGTAACCCTGAAATACAAGAAAAATAAAAACATAATGATCAGCACTAAAGCTGATGAGCTTCAGGATAAAAAAGAACAATCAAAAATGGACGCTTGGATTGATAGTTTACCAAGTGATTTTAATTTTAAAAAATTTGCTGGTTGGGTTGCTGGTAATTTAGGAGCTGGAGGTCAAACTTTTGGTCCTATATTAAGATCTATAGACGCTACAGATGTTTGGGATAGAAGTGCTATTCAAAAAACAATGGAAGCTTTTAAAGAAGCTAAATTCTCTAAACTAGAAACTAAGCAAGTAGATATAGGTGATTATATCAGAAAAGGTAATGTGTTGTTAGATGGACTAGCCAACACAGCTAAGGCTTTAATAAATGGAGAATATCAAACACCTAATCAAGTAGCCGCGGCCGATAAACAGTTAAAAATAATAAACCAACAAAGAAACGATATATATAAGGCTATGAAAGCTAAGGCGGCTGAATATGATCAAACCATTGAAGAAATGGAAGATGTTCAGGGTTTTGTGGGTAAATTAGAAAGAAACTATAACTTAATGCCTGTTCTAGTTAATAATACTATAAACAGCGCTATTGATCTTGGTCAGGGTATAGAAGAACTTGCTTTTAGAGTAGCGAATTTACCAAATGAACTTATATCAGAATTTGGTAAAATGTCAGCTAAAGGTGCTTTTATAGATAAAAATGGTGTTGAGGCTTGGGACAAGCTAAGTCAAGAAGAAAAAGATAAAATAAATAAAGAAGGTTCTACAAAATTTGAAAGCGTAGGTAAGAAGTTTTTTCCAGCATACTACAATTTAGGTGCTAGTTATTTAGTTAATGGTTGGAGTATAGGTAGAGATAAAGCAAATGCTTATTTAGATGAATACTCAAATGAATTAATGGGTGATATAGCGGAACCTATTTCAATAGGAGATATAGAAACAGGTGATCAATGGGGTAGATATTTCTTTCAAACAACGGGGCAAATACTTCCACAAATGACAACTATGGTTGCTTTAGGTGGTTATCCAGGAATTTTTGCTGTTACAGCTATGGCTGGTGGAAATAGACTTAAAGGTTATAACGACGAAATGACAGCTAGTAGAAAAGCTTATGATGACTGGTTGGCTTCAAAACCTGTAAAACAAGAAGGTCAAAGCGACGATGGTTATGCTGATCAGTTAAAGAGATGGCAAGATAAAAACCCAGGTGTTTTAGATTACAGCATGGCTCAAATGTGGGGAGGTGCTGGTTTAAGTATGGGTGCTGAGTTTGCTGGAAGTAGACTTATTGCTTTACCTATGATAAATAGAGCTAAAGCATTTGGAAGCACGCAAGTAAAAGCTGGTTTTAATGCTGCTTTTGCTAAAAATCTTGGAGCTAGAAGTTATACTTATTTCGGTGATTTAGCTACGGAAGCAGGTGAAGAAGTTTTTGCTGATCTTACAGGTAATCTATATGATAGATATGTAATGGGTAAAGACATAAATGTTTTTGAAGGTTTAGCTGATTCTGCTTTTAGTGGTATGTTTATGGCTAACGGATTTAAAGTAGGAGGAGCCGCGCAAGGTTACTTTTCGCCATTTTTTAACGCAGTACAAACACCTGGTGACAGGTTAAATATAAAAAAATAAACAAAATGAAATAAATAGTATAATAAATACTATTAAACAAAACCCAAAAATGTCTATATCAACTAGAGATCTTCTAGATGTAAAGCTTGGGGATTTAACTATTGACATTAACAATCTTAATGTAAACTCCATAAACAGGTATAATACCATGCCTAGATCTACCATAAACCAACTAGGTGTTATAGACCAGCAAAGTGTACAATTAGATTTACAAATAGAAGCTGTTGAAAATGACGATGGTATAGAAGTAGGTAAAGATCAATTACTTGAAGACTTAAATAATAAAAAAGAAGAATTAACAGGTAAGAAAAACCAACTAATAGAACCTTTTATAAATAGAGATGCAGAAGGTCAAATAATAGGTGGTGGTGGAATAGCTGTGCCAGCGGCTAGAGAAATAGGAGCTGATGTAATAGCTGATCAGCTTGGTGACACTGATATTTTTAGAGTTGATACTACAGATGATTTATTAGGTAGCATTGAAACATTAAAAGGAGAAGGTATAAATGTAAATGTACAAACAAATGCTGACGGCGAAGTGTTAGATGCTGCTCAGCAAGACTATGGTTTAATAGCTACATTACCTGATGGTACAAAGCAGATAATAGTTAACAATGCTTCTAGTGAGGCAGATGGTGCTTTACCTGCAACAGGACATGAATTAGTACATGCTTTTGCTGGTAAAATGGATCCTGTTAAGCTAAAAACAATGGGTAGTGATTTGTTAAATACACTACTAAATGATAAAACTGTAACTGTAGACGCAGAAACAATATCTTTAATAAACAGTTATAAAGCAGATTTAGATAGTGGTAAGTTAAGTGAAGCTGATTTTTATGAAGAAGTAATGGCTGTAACAAGTGATGGATTAGCTTCAGATAAAATAAAAGTAAAAGAAGTAGGAGCTTTACAAGCTTTAGGTAATAAGTTATTAGAAACATTAGGTTGGAAACAAAATTTTAATGACGGTAATCAAGTTATAGACTTTTTAAAAGGATTTAATAAAGACTTGTTAAGTGGTGAAGGTTTATCACAAGAAACACTAGAAACAGCAGATGTAAAATTAGATACAGATGTTGATCAAGAAGCAGACCTAGAAGTGTTAGATGAGGTTGTAATAACAGCTAAAAAATCTAAAAACGTAGGAAAAGGTATTAATGATCTTGCTACAGGTATTACTAAAGCAGAGTGGGATGGCGGTAAAGCAGATGAAGCTATAGGAGATTTATTTGAAAACAATACTTTAAAAGGTTTAATTGAAAGTAAAATACCTCCTGTTGGTCAACAACCACCAGGTTTCAATGCAGATGATTTTGTTAGCAGTGTGTTTACAGAATTAATACCTCATATTAGAAACTTTAATCCAGAGGTAAATGATAGTTTAAGTGGTTGGATAAACTCTCAACTAGGAAATAAAATTGGTAATGTATTTAAAAGTGGTGATGCTGGAACTAAAGCTGAATTTGAAACAGATGTAACAGAAGCAGCAGGTGTAGCCGCAGATACAGCACCTATAGAGACGCTTGATGAAGTTGTAGTAACTGCCAAGAAAAAAAGTCCTAAAGCAGATGCTATATACGGATCAGTAATGACTGAAAATATAGGTAGTGATGTTGCTACCGCTGTTGATGATGCTATACAAACAGATCTTAAAACATCAAATATTACCGACTTTGGAGCAACAAGAAACATAGGTCCAGCGTTAGGTAAAATACTAGGTAAAGGTTTTGGTATAAACCCACAGGTGTTTACAGATAAATCAAGAAATATACAGAAAAAAGATTTAGCTGGATTAACAAACTTAAGACAATATCTTACTAATAACGCACAAAGTGATTTTTCTAATTTACCCGATGCTTACAATATGGCTGGTAAATCTACTTTTATACCTAATAGTATTTTAGAAGCTTTATATATTAAAGACGGTAAAGGCAAGTGGAAGTTAGATCCTAGTAAAACTGTATTAGATTACAAAGCGTTAATAGGTGAAATAAATACAGAAAAACCTATATACAGATCTAAAGACGCAACTATAGCTAGAGCTTTAGGTATATTGTCTTTTAGAAATAAAATGTTTGAAACTGCTTTTCCTACAGCAGATTTAAGAGTTGGAACAGGTGTTAAGTTTTCTCAAAAGCCTCCAGCTAGAAGTGATAAAGGAGTAGCAGCTGATGCTAGAGCAGTTATTGAAGAAGTTGTAGGAGTACCAGCTATAAAACAAGACATAGAAGGCACATCTACAGTTAAAAGAGATATAACAACTAGTATTGCGCCTGCTTTTGGTCCTTTAGCACCAGTATTTCTTACAGCAACAAATCTCTCTGCAGCAGGTAATTCTTTATCTAGAGCTCTAAAGGGTGGATTTGCTTTTGTAACAGATCCTAGTAAAACACAGAGAAAAGATAGAGCTGAAACAAAAAAAGCTATTGAAGATGGTTTAATAGGTAGCGTTACTAGTTTAGTAAGTGATTTAGAATCACAAGGTATTAAATTAAGTGATGCTATGAAAGATGACGTTAGAGCATTAAAAGCCGCAATAGCCTCTCAAAAAGGACCAAAAAAAGTAAGACAAAACCAGCAAAATGTTAACACAATAAAAGCTGGTAAAAATTATTTTATGATGCTTTTAAGAACTCTATAAAAGCTGATCCAGCAGCGCTAAGAACTTGGCAGTTTATATTTTCTAATCAAAAAGCAAATGCTGGAGCTGCTAAAAATTTAGCTACATTAAACAACGATGCCAATGGACCTTATGAAGAGCATTGGTTTCCAGCTGGTCAATATGGTTTAAATCTTATAAAAGCAGCAGGTATAAGTCTAAGCAAAGGAGATAATTTTAAAACATTAGATAACTATATTAAGTTTGCTAATAAAAACTATTATCAAGAAAGAATACCCACTACTGTTCAAAACGCTGTAGATAAATCTTATGACATTGAAGTTAATGGAGAAACTGTTAATTGGAAATCTGCAAATCAATTACATCCATTATTAGATGCGGCTTTAAATAAAGCTCTTGATACAAATACACCAGAAGCTTGGGCAGAAGTTGATAAACTAGCAGACATAAGAAAATACCCAGGTGAAAATGTTCACACAGCTGTTAATCCTTTTGTACATGGTAATAACGGTAAAACAGATGCTGAAAAATATGGTATTAAAGTACCCGTTGAACTAGAAGGAAATCCTAATATACAACGAGCTGCGTCTGCTTTTATCCATGATTTAATAGTTGGTAAAGTAGTTGCTGGTAAACCTTTAACAGTAGCTGATGTAAACGCTAATTTAAAAGCTTACGAAACAACAGCTAAAGATGAAGTTAAGTCAAGTAAGAAAAATAATAATACTTTTGGTGACAAAGTAGATCCTAATTCTACAATAGATGAGCAAATTGATAATTTAGGTAATTATGATAAAGCAGCAGCTTTAGGTAGAGCACTAGACACAGAGACAAAAGGTATAAGTGTTTTTGACTTTGATGACACGCTTGCTAAAACAAAAGAAAAAGTTATAGTTAATTTACAAAACGGTAAAACAAAAGAAATATCAGCCTCAGAGTTTGCTAAAAGAGCTAGTGAATTAGAAGCAGCAGGTGCTACATTTGATTTTACTAATTTTGAAAACGTTGCTAAAGGAACAGCAAAAGGACCATTAGCTGATTTAGCACTTCGTAGACAAGATAAGTTTGGAAGTAAAGATATATTTGTATTAACAGCTAGACCTCAAGCATCTGCAACAGCTATACAAAGCTTTTTAGACGGTATAGGTTTAAATATACCTTTAGAAAATATAACTGGTTTAGCTGATGGAACACCTGGTGCAAAAGGTAGATGGGTTGCTGGTAAAGCGGCTTTAGGTTATAATGATTTTTATTTTGCAGATGACTCGTTACCAAATGTTAAAGCTGTATCAGAAATTTTAGATCAAATAGATGTTAAGTCTGATGTTCAAATAGCTAAACAAAGTAAAAAGAAAAACTTTGATAAAATATTTAATGATATACTAGAAAGCTCTACAGGCATTGAATCATTTAAAGAATATTCAAAAGCAAAAGCACAAACTGTAGGTAAGAAAAAAGGTAGATTTAGTTTCTTTACAACTCCTTCTGCAGAAGACTTTTTAGGTTTATTATACAAAACACTAGGGAAAGGCAAGATTGGTGAAGCGCAGCTTGAGTTTTACAAACAAAATCTATTAGATCCATATGATAGAGCTGAATTATCTACAACAAGAGCTAAAGTTCAAGCAGCTGCAGACTTTAAAAATTAAAGGTAACTTAACATCTTTGCCAACAAGCTTAAGTACTGAAATGGGTTATGGTGGTTTCACACATTCACAAGCTGCTAGAGTTGCAGTGTGGACAAGACAAGGTATGACTATACCTGGATTATCTAAAACAGATTTAAAAGCTTTAAATGATTTTGTAGATAAAAATCCTGAAATGAATACACTTGTAGATGAGTTAATGAAAATACAAAAAGGCAAAGAATATCCTGCGCCAGGTGAAAGCTGGTTAGCTGGTTCAATAACTACAGATGTTTTAAACGGTATAACAAAAGTAAATAGAAAAGAGTATTTACAAGAGTGGCAAGAAAATGTTGATATAATATTTTCTGACAAAAACATGAATAAATTAGAAGCTGCTTATGGTCCTAAGTATGTAGAAGCTTTACGAGACCAATTACGCAGAATGAAGTCAGGATCTAACCGCCCTATCGGTGGTTCTAGGGTTGTTAACAACGTCCTAGATTGGCTTAATAACTCTGTAGGAGCTATTATGTTCCTTAACACTAGATCAGCCGTCTTACAGACTCTTTCTGCAGTTAACTTTATTGGTGTTGGAAACAACAGTTTACTAAATTCTGCTAAAGCTTTTGCAAATCAAAAGCAATACTGGAAAGATTTTAAAACATTAATGAACTCACCTTATTTAGTTGAAAGAAGAAATGGTTTAAAAATAAACGTAAGTGAATCTGAAATAGCTGATGCTGTTGCTGAAAGCTCTGATAAACCAAAAGCTGCTTTAAATTACTTATTAAATAAAGGATTTGTTTTAACTAGATTTGCTGATAGTTTTGCTATCGCAACAGGTGGTGCCGGTTTTTATAGAAACCAATTAGAAATGTATATCAAACAAGGTATGCCAGAAGACTTAGCTCAAAAACAAGCTTTTGAAGATTTTTATGCTATTGCAGAAAAAAACCAGCAATCAAGTAATCCTAGTAAAATATCACAACAACAAGCGTCAGGTGCTGGTCGTGTGATATTAGCCTTTGCTAACACACCGATGCAGTATGCTCGTATTATAAAAAGATCTACACAAGATTTAGTAAACGGTAGAGGTGATTGGAAAAAGAACGTTGGGACAATAGCTTTTTACGGTGTAGCTCAAAACTTAATATTTAATGCTATGCAAAACGCTTTATTTGCTGATGCTTTTGGTGAAGATGAAGAAGAAGAAAAAAGCAATAAAACAGGTAGAATAGCTAATGGTATGGCTGATTCTTTATTAGCTGGTTTAGGTATACAAGGAAAAGCTGGTTTAGCTCTTAAAAATTCATTAATAACTTTAGCTAAAGAAAATGGTAAAGATTCACCTAAGTTTGTAAAAGCAGTTTATGATTTATTTGATTTTTCACCACCACTTGATTCTAAGTTTAGAAAATTAAGAGTTGCAGCTAATACATTTACATGGGATAGAAAGTTAATGAAAGAAAAAGGTTTTAGCTTAGATAACCCTGCTTATTTAGCTGGTGCTCAAGTTATATCAGGTTTAACAAACATACCACTTGATAGAGCTATTCAAAAAATTAATAACATTAGAGGTATAATGAGTGAACAATCTCAAAACTGGCAAAAAGTTGCTTTAGCTTTAGGTTGGTCAACTTGGGATGTTGGTTTAGGTTATTACGGTGGTTTTGATCCTGTAAAACCATTAACTGAGCAAGAACAGTTTGATCTTGATGTTACAACAATGAAAAAAGACACAACAGCTAAACAGCAAAAAGAAACTCTTTTAGAGTTAGGTTTAAGTAAAGCTGAAATAAAAAAATTAAGATACGAAGATGATAGAGTTAAAAAAATAATAGAGTTACAAAAAAAGAAAAAAGATAAATAAAATGGGATACGTAAGTTACGAACAACAAAAAGCAGCTCACGCTAGTAAAGCAGACGGTGGTAAAGGTAATCCAAATAAAATGGTTGCTGATAACCCGATAAAGCATTGTTTTAGCAAGCTAATGCATACAGAGCCTTGGAATAAAATGAGAGGTAATACAGCAGATGTTTCTGGAAGAGGCGATGGAAACAAGGTAGGGCTTAAACATGCTAGAGAAAAAAGAAAAACTCCGCTGTATGGAAAAATAAGTGGAGCTTGTAAAGCTGCTGCTAAAAAGAAATTTAAAGTATGGCCTAGTGCTTATGCTTCTGGTTGGGGTGTAAGATGTACAAAGGCTGGAGGTCCAAGTAAATTTGGAGGTAAAAGTAAAAAGTAATGGCTTATACACAAACTAATTCACCATTTGCAAAACAAAAAGGCGGTGGCACGACTAAAACTTGTTTGCCAGCTTCTAAAATAAGAAGCATGAGCAAAGAACAAAGAGAGAAACTAGTAAACTCTAAAAGATCGGCTGGTGCAAAAGGTAAATATAAAAGATCATCTAAAACAAATGTTAAAGGTGCTCGTAAAAAAGGAGCTACACTTAGAGATTGGTTTGAAAAAGAAGATTGGAGAAGAGTTGATGATCCTTCTAAAAAAATGTGGAGAATAAAAATAAATATATTATGTGGAAATTAACAAAACAATATTGGATTGATGTTTGGAATTTACTTTGGAGTAAAACAAATGTAGACGAAAAAGCAATAGCTACAGTAAAAGAAATTAAAAAAAGATATAAACTAACTACCCAAGAACTGTCTGATGTTGCTAATGCAATTAAAGAAGTAGGTAATCAACTTGGAGACATCGACGATGCTTTGAAAGGTAAAGCTCGCAAAGGTAGAAAAACTAAAAAATAAACAACTATGAAAAATGAAAAAAATTTTAATGTGTCCTTTTTGCCCTGTGTGTATTTGTAAGTAACGCACAAGATAAAGAAAATTTATTTAAAAAAATATACAAAGACTTTTTAAAGTACGGTACAGTATACGCTGCTGGTGATATACGTAATGCTTACGAAAATAGTAGAAAAGATTATTTTGTACAAAGACCTGCTGATGGTGATCTATACGCTATACCTCAAGTTATAGAGGTTACCGAATATTTTGACTTTGACTATAGATACGGTGTTGGTATAAGAAAGCTTGGTCGATTTGATTATGAAAGGAAGCCCGGTAACTTTTGGACTGGTAATCAAATAAGAGAAAGTCAACAAGCTTTATCAGCACCAACCTCAGCTGTAGATGGTTTTGAATATTTATTTCACTTTGAAAAACAAAGATTAAGAGGTGAAGAGTTTGAAAACTTTAGATATTTTTTAAGACATACAGGTGAAAATCACATTGTAAAAGTAGAAGCAAGAGAACAAGGTGCTTTTAACTTTTCTTATAAATCTGGTGAAGTTAGAGCTAGAATACCAATAGGTAAAAAGTTTAGTATATCAGCTGGAGCAATTTACCGCACACATGAAAGAGCTTATGGATATAACCCAATTGAAATATGGCTAAATGAAACAGAGACTTTTACAACACCTGACGGTGAAGTTATAGAATATCCTGTAAATCCGTGGTATGCTTTAGGGTTTGAATATGGATACGATGATATATATTATACTTCAACAGATGATTTAGGTAATGAAACTAGTGATTGGTATTGGATAGATCCAGAAGGAAACACTGTGGCTTATACTGATTTACAGTTTAGAAACACGGTATTTAGAGACTTGATCAATCGTTACAATAATGAACAGTGGGATCAGATAGGTGAGTTTGGTTTAATATCACCTATTATCGGTGCAGATTTTTATCATTTTAAAAATAACTTTTGGCTACATGCTTACGGTAATTATTTACCACCTCATCATAAATATGTTTCTGGTGATTTAGATTTTAGTTATTTAAACAGAAACAATTGGGGTAAAGGTGGATTAATACAAGATGCAAAACCACAGCAATGGGAAGATTATCAGTTTGGTATTAACTTTGGTTGGAGAATAGGTAAAAACATAGGTGTATTCATAGAAGGTGAATATAATAAAATGTGGGATACAAAATTTTACAACTCAACATTTGGAATAAACTATACATTTAAATAATTATGGCACAACAAATTGGCGAAGAAACTAAAGTAACGTTAGATCTAAAAACTATAGGTATGATAGTAGGTTTTGTAATAATGATTGCTGGGATGTGGTATACATTGCAAGCTGATATAGCTCTTGCTAAAGAATTACCTGAACCAGTTATTGATAGAATAGAATATGACCTGAAAGACGAGTTGATTCGTCAGACAATAATGGACACGCAAGAAGATGTAGAAGCAATGAGGGATCAGTTAGATAAAATAGACGAAAGGCTCTATGAAATACAAAAAAACAGGTAATGAAAAAATTATTATAACACTTTTATTATTTACAAACTGCGCTAGTGTACCACAAGAAAGATTAGCACCAAATAGTATATTTGATGCGGTTAATATTAACGATAATAATCCTAAAAGAAACAAAGGTATAATGAATACTTTAGTTTTTAGTACAGCGGTTTTTATATTAACTACAATAGCAAATAAATAATATGAAATACTTAATTTTAATTTTAATACCATTTTTATCTTTTAGTCAACAAGATGTTCCCTCTAAGTATTGGGTTGATGATTATAAATTTAATAAAGTAATATCTAGTAATGCGTTTGGAGATGACAACGAAAAAACTATTGTAATAGAGTTTTGGGCAAAATTTAATGAAGAAAATTGTTTTGCTGAGTGGAGTAAAATTAAAGACGCATTATATTATAGAGTTGATATAGCTAAAGCACCAAAGGCTAAAAAAAAATATAGAGTGCGTATGGCTCCTACAATATTAATATTTAAAAATGGAGCGTTAGAAGAAAGTTTTAAAGCTGGGTTAGATTTACAACTACCAACAGATTTAGAAGAAATACAAGAGACAATAAATGAGATTAACAAAGCAAATAAATTTTAAATATGAGAGATATAGATAAAATAATAGTACATTGCTCTGCTACTCAGGAAGGTAAACATATATCTGCTGCTACAATAGACAAGTGGCATAAGAAAAGAGGATGGCGAGGTATTGGATACCACTATGTAGTTGGATTAAATGGTAATATAGAATATGGAAGAAATATATATGAGTCAGGCGCTCATGTAAAAGGGCATAACAAAGGTAGTATAGGTATTTGTTACATTGGAGGTGTTGAGGCTGAAAGAGGATCAAATGGCAAATGGATTGCAAAAGATACTAGAACACCAGAACAAAAAGAAAGTCTATTAGATTTAATAAAAACATTAAAAAGAATGCATCCTGAAGCTGTAGTTCATGGGCACAACGAGTTTGCTGCAAAATCATGTCCTTGTTTTGATGCATATAAAGAATATTGTAACGTATGAATCCAATTAAAATAAAAGAAGCTGCTTACGAAAAGCAAAATAAAAAAATGCGATCAGAGTATACATCTGAAACAGGTAAGAAGTTAGGTAAAAGACTTACGTCAGGTAAGAACAAACGTAGGGTTTCATTTGCTTGTAGATTTGCAGGTATGGCTGGAGCAATGAAAGATGCTAAAGGAGAGCCAACTAAAAAAGCAATGGCGTTAAAAAAATGGGGTTTTGGTAGTGTAGAAGCTGCTAGAAACTTTTGTCAAAAAAATAAATCTAAAAAATAAGGAACAAAAATAAAATGGGCGTACCATACCCAAAAGTTCCTGTAACCAAGAAAGGAGATCGTTTGATCTCCTTTTTTGATTTAACTAAACTAACTAACCATCACACGCAAGACAATCTTCGTTCATTGCTTGCTGAGCAATATCTCCACGTAAAACAGATTCTGTTCTAGTATAATATAATGTTTTAATACCTTTTTTCCAAGCTTCAAAATGAACTTTATTTATCCACTTTGGTGTTGCGATACTAGGGAAAGCTAAGTTTAAACTTACAGATTGATCTACATATTGTTGTCTTAAACTAGCTTGTCTGATTAATTCTAGTTGATTTATTTCTTTAAATGTTTTGAATACTTCTTTGGTATCTTCTTCTAAACCTTTTATATCTTGCACCGAACCACCATCGGCTAATATTTTGTCCCATATTTCTTTTGTATTTAATTTATATTTTCTTAAAACTTTAACTAACGTAGGATTTTTTCTTATAAATGTTCCTTTAGCTGATTGCTCTGTAAAAACATTAGCAGCCCAAGGTTCTATTCCGGGCGAAATATTTCCGCTAAGCTTTGAATTGCTAACAGTGGGAGCAACAGCACGAAGGTGAGTATTGCGCATACCAGTACCAGTACACCACAAAGGCTCGCCATAGGTTTCAGCAAGAGCCATAGAAGCTCTTTCACTTTCAATTTTAATTTGTGAAAATATTTTCCTAGTTTCAAACTGAGCAAGCAAACCTTCAAATGGTATACTCTTCTCTTGAAGATAGGTATGCCATCCAAGTACACCCAGCCCAAGTGCCCTTCCTTTATTTGCGCTTCGTATTGCATTTTCAAAGCCTCGTAATCCCTTTGCTCTTTGAATAAATTCTTCCATAACTCCATCAAGAAACCAAATAGAGTCATAAATGAGATTTGTACCTTTCCATTCTTCATATTTTGCTAAATTTAAAGATGATAAACAACATACAAAACTATGGTTTTCATCTGTGTGTAATGTAATTTCTGAACATATATTTGTCATATGGACTTTTAAACCATTGTCTTTATATGCTTTGGGGTTCTGCTTGTTTGTATTTCCTTTAAATAAAATATAAGGTTCACCAGTTGCTTTTCGTTTCTGTAACAACTTGCCCCATTTTTTTCTGGCCTTTTTATCTCCAGCTTCAAGTCTTCGCATAAACTTATCACCGATGACAGCACATTGATGTAAGTTAAGAGATTGTCTGTTGACATCTCCTTTTGGCTCTCTAATCTCGAGCCATTCTTCAAAATCGTCATGTTCAATGTTGATATTAACTGATGCCGCTCCTCTTCTGACAGATCCTTGATTAGTGGCAAGTATAGTTGAATCATATATTTTACAAAACGGTACAACTCCATCACTTGTTCCATTGCCTGTAATTTTAGCTCCGGCGGGTCTAATTTGATTTATACCGATACCAACTCCACCGCCGTGTTTAGCGAGTAGCATCATCTCTAAGTTTTTACCTCCTATATCTTGTATCGAGTCGGCAACATCAATGCCAAAACAACTAATAGGCAAACCACGATCCGTTCCAGTGTTGGATAAAACAGGACTAGCAAGGCATAGCCACCCATTCCAAATATAGTCAAAAAATTTAGTAGCCATCTCAGGCTTATAAAGTCTTCTTGCAACAGTTTTAGCAACCCGCATATAAGCATCACGTGGAGTTTCATCTTGGAATAAATATCCACCAGATATTGTTTTTTTATATACTTCTGTATCACCCCATTTAGGGTAATCTTCTCCTTTGATCCATTCATTGTTCCACATTTATACTCCGTTTATTAAGTGTTGTATCCAAGCTATTAAACCATTTGTGTTTAACGCTACTAAATTCCATTGTTTACGTGTTGCTACTTGTAGTATAACACATATAAAACCTATTATAAAAAATATAGGTTCTATTGTCCATTGGCCAGCTATAACAAAACCAGCACCCATGTAACCTATTCTATTTGATAGTCTCTCCCACGGCTTCAGTGGTCTTTGCTTTACTAGGCTTCTCAATAACTTCCTTTTTAAGCTTTTCCAGCGCTTTTTCATATCCTGGCATTTTTTTAATTGTTTCTAACGATCCTACAGCTACTTCTCTAGTAAACTGTAATTCAGTTATTAGTTGTTGAACCACTCTTGTTAATGCTTCAACTTTGTTTTTCATTTCTATTAGTTTATTTTCCTTCATACAGGTCTTTGTTTATGTCGTCTTCGGTTATTTCTATTCCAAGATTAATTCCTTTTTCATAAACCCTACACCAATTACCAAATGTCCTCGAAGTCTTCCCCTTCATTAGCTTTGCTATAGTCTGTTGGACGAATAGCAAAAAAATCAGTATGGGTATGCCCGCCGGTAAGATGGTAAAACCAATCAAGATTATTCGCTGCATCTTTGTTGTAGTCGAATATTCCTTGATAACCAAGTTCAACAAGTTTTTCATTTAATCTCTTTTTATAAATTGTTTTAAATCATATGCTTTTAAGTTTTCAATGTCACCCATTTCAAACATTTTATCTATGTAGTTCATTTCTGCATCATGCATTGCTTGAGCAGCTTCTACCACTTCTTTTTTACACTTATCTAACAGGCTTTTGTCTTCATCACACATGTGTCTAAATAATTG
>FUIF01008182.1_pt1 | contig 34849 bp, 52 predicted proteins | sample 1003461 | NCBI WGS metagenome assembly FUIF01 (sample SAMEA80401918, study PRJEB19352) | marine metagenome
TTATGCTTGGGTTGCTCGCAAGAGCCGGAAGATCACTAGTACAGTAAGCAGAAAGGAAAGACGATGGCTGTAAACAATTTATTGGCTCACAACCGAGGATGATCACTGTACAGAAACTATGCTGTTTAATAGTGCCGAAGCGCGTGACGCGGCATTGATCGAATGGATAAAAGACTCATGGTATGACGACGAGCCTTTCCCAGAAGAAATTGACAACGCGTGGACATTGTACCAATTATTCCAGGTCAGAATTGGGCGCGAATTTTATGCTTGGGTTGGCTCGCAAGAGCTGGAAGATCACTAGTATATTAATAGGTGGAAGAAATGGTTAAAGGTTTAATCACGGCGCTCTTGGCGTCATCAACAGGGGCTGCCCAACGGTGGCCCCACCAACTTAGGAGAAAGAGTAGTGACCGACCGATTTAAACAATTCATGAGTGGGCTGTCCCGCCTGCAACCGGACTTATACAAGCAGCTACAGGTGGGTGAGGACCTTGAGTTCACCCCTGCTGAGAAGGCTCACATTATGGAGTCCGTTTACTGTCACATTCACAAGGAGAAGGACGATGACTAAACTTAGACTTGTCAAGGATACCAAACCCCTTGATTCTGCCGGCCCCAAGCCACCTTTTAGGGGTCCTGGAAGGTTCCACTACGCTATCGCAGTAGCAGCAGGTGTAGTCGCAGGTCTCGGCATTGCAGCTGGTATCTACGTAGCCGCTGACCCGGTAGACGCAGAGCGTAACCGAATCGCAACCGTTGTTTGCCTTGAACAGAATGTGGCGCCATTGGAGATGCAACAGTGTGTGGCATTCGTCAAGAATCGGTTGACGTACACCGTGGTCAACTGATCAACCTAAACGGGAAAACCCCCAGCGGCACTAAGACTGCTGAGGGTTTCCACCACAGGAAAGGAGACACTACATTAGAGTATATACAGGGAGGGACCTAGACAGGTCCTATAATGGGGAGTAAATGTTTATTAGATACTACAGAATGAGTAACTAGAATAAAACCTAATCTGTCTTAACCACTAATGTAATACAGAGTATATCATATTTTTGGCCTCCTGTCAATGGAAGCAGGGTAAATAAACCCTCTTGACAAGAGCCTTAAGATACGTAATAGAAAGGAAAAACCATGTCTGCAAACCTAGATAAGTACTTAAAAGAGTTGAAAAAAGAAACTAACGTGGCATTTGGTGTCGGTGAGCAACCCGAACTGTTTGAAGACCTAGATGAGTACTCTGCGGAGATAAAAGAGTTGACAAAAGACACTGACGTGGTGTTTGATGTCAGTGAGCAACTAGACGTGTTTGAATATTTCGACTTAGGAGAATGAATCATGTACAAAGCCATCATCACTGACCACGGCAGACGTAAGTCCCACCTATTCACCACATGGCTGGCTGCTAAGTCTTACTCTGAGATGTATGTTGACAGCGTGCCCTCAGCTGTGGTAGGTGTGTGGCACTTTGATGAGCGTAAAGCCATGGTCACAAAAGAAGGAACAGTACGTGTCTGATAATGTAAACCCGGACCACTATAAAACAGCCACAGGGGTCGAATGTAAGGACGCCATGTTGGCAGCCTTCGGTCCAGATGAGTACGCCGCGTTCTGTAAGCTCAATGCTTTCAAGTACTTATGGCGACTCGGTAAGAAGGATAACCCGTCACAGGAACTCGGCAAGATACAGTGGTACCTCAAGAGACTTGAGGAGTACTACGCCGAAACCAACAGAAAGGATTAACTAATGATTAACCCAGTGCATCTTAAGGAGCACGTGATCGTTCCAACCCTGAAGTACCTAGATATGTATTCGGACGCAGCAGTGAACCTGTTGCTGGGTACGGCAGCGCAGGAGAGCGGACTCGGCCATTACCTGGTACAACTGAATGGTGGCCCCGCTCGAGGGATTTACCAAATGGAACCATTCACTAGTAATTGCATCCTCAGAAACCACGTTAAGCACCGGAAAAGCCTGAGACTCAAGGTGACCAGCCTGGTGGGTACCCACGCAGCGGACACTGACCCAATGGTTTCCAACTTGGCTTACGCAACAGCAATGGCACGCCTCCACTATATGCGTGTGCCTTTTGCACTTCCGCACGCAGATGACGTATCCGGCTTGGCCCACTACTGGAAAGAACACTACAACACACACCTCGGTAAGGGAACAGTCGAGGAGTTCATGGAGAACTACGCCCGCTTCGGTATCGGAGTGGACTTCTAGTTTAAGGAGACACCAAGTGTCAAACAGAATTAAAATGGATCAACCGTGTCCTATGTGTGAAAGCACTGACGCGTACCAGGTATACGATGACGGTATGGGGTACTGCTTTTCCTGTAAGGGCACTAAGGTTGAAGACCCCGAGTTAGCCGGAAAGAATGATAAAATGACAGAACCAGTAAAGAGGGAAGTTACACCAATGCGCTTCGGTAAATTGGATGCAATCCCTGAGCGTAAACTCACGCTCGAAACCTGCCGCACCATGGTATCACCCAAGCAAACAAGGGTGGCGACATCCATTATGTGTTTGACCACTACCGGTTGGATGCGGACGGGCTACCTGTCAAGGTCGTTACCAAGGAACGTATACCCTATAAGCGGGACAAGGAAGGTAACAAGGACTACGACCAAAAGAGCTTCCTCCAGCACGGGGACACCAGTGAGCCTACCCTGTTCGGTATGGGGGCCTTCAAGGTTAACCCTAACCGCCCCGTTATTATTACGGAAGGGGAGCTGGACGCAGCCGCAGCATACCAAATGACAGGCTACCCGTCTGTCAGCATCCGCAGTAGCTCCAGTGCAGAAGCCGACTTGAAGGCAATGTACGAGTACCTCAACGGGTTCAAGGAAGTGATTATCTGCTTTGATCGTGACCGCGTGGGTAAGGAAGCTGCGGAAAAAGTAAGGAATATCTTCGCGGGTAAAACCAAGATTATGAGTATGAAGCTGCACAAGGATGCCAGCGACTACCTTAACAACGGAGATATCAAACAGTTCAGGGATGAGCAGTGGCAGGCTAAGGAAGTTAAGATCAGTGGCATCATCACTGGTGCGACAGCGATCCTTGACAAGGCCTTGACTAAACCTCAACAAGGAATTCCCCTTATCTGGGAAGGACTTAACGACATCACTCGCGGCGTGCGCCTCCAAGAGGTGTGGACTATCGGTGGTGGCACAGGCCTCGGTAAGAGTGAGACCTTCAAGGAGCTTGGCTTCGGATTACTCAAAGGCCTACACGGGGATAAGCAGAAGGTTGGAATGATCATGTTGGAGGAAAGCAGTGAGCGTACAATCCAATGTATGATCGGTAAGGTTCTCAACAAACGTTACTACCTAGAGGACGTAGACTTCCCTGAACAAGATGAGTTGCAGAAAGCAGCTGAGGTTCTGGGTGACAACATGACTGTTGCCGACAAGTGTCGCAGTGAATGGGATGAGGTCAAGAGTAAGATACAGGTAATGGTTAACGCCCTGGGCATCCGCTACATCTTCATCGACCACCTGACCGCAATCGCAGAAGGTAAAGATAAGGATGTGAACAGCACCCTGCACAGGATACTCGAGGACCTAAACCACCTCGCCGTGACCATGGACTGTACCTTTTTCTGTATCAGCCACCTCAACCAAGCTGGTAACAAGAACTTTACGGAGGGTGCGCACGTATCACTTCGGGATTTCTACGGAAGTGGTGCAATCATGCAACGGTCTAACTTTGTGTTTGGCTTTGAGGGCGACCTTAATGGCGACAAATTACCTCGTAACATCCGAATGTTGCGTTGCCTCAAGGACCGTAATGCCGGTGATGGCGGCGGTAAGAAGGTTATGCTAAAGTACGACCTTGACACTGGACGCCTTAACGAACATGAGCCAGAGACGGGCTCTACACTAGAGGATATTATGTGATGAATGATTACTTACGTAAAATGTACAAGGACTTGGGTGGTGATGGTTACTACCCAATCTATTGGGAGGAAGGTATCTGGCTTTTACCTGACGGTAGCACGATACACGTTGAAGACGACGGTTACCTCGATAGCCCGATATTGGATGACGAAGACTTCATTGACATCTTCTAGTTGAGGGAGTATATGTAAGACAGTATAGGAGACAGTAATGAAGAAAGTACTTTGTGATATCGAAGCAAACGGGTTGAACCCCGACACTATTTGGTGTGTGGTCTGTAAGGAGCTGGACACGGAAGAGGTCCGGGTATTCCTACAGTATGATGCCGAACAGTTCAGGGCCTACGCAGAAACCGTTGACCAGTGGATCGGCCACAACTTCCTTCAGTACGACGCATACTGCTCAACCGCCTGTGGGGTGCCGACATTAAAACCTCACAGGTGCTCGACACTCTTGTGCTGTCCCGCATGTTCAACAAAGTGTGGGCTGGTAGGGATAGGAAGCTTGAGTTCACGCGCAGGAAGAACGAACACAGCCTGCGCGAGTGGGGTATCCGCCTCGGTATGCATAAAGGCGACTTCGACGAGTGGGACAGGTACAGCCAAGAGATGTTGGACTACTGTAAGCAGGACGTTGAAGTCCTACACGCCGTGTATAAGGAGCTCTTGAAAGAAAGTAAGGGCTTCAGTAAGGAGTCCATCAAGATTGAGCACCAGCAACAGGCTATCCTGTGTGAGCAAATGCGTAATGGCTTCAGGATCGACGTACCTGCGGCGAAGGACCTGCTTGAACGTTGTACAGCCCGGGCACAAGAATTGGAGTCCCGTATGCAGCACGACTTCCCGCCCCTTCCGAGGCTTGTAAAGGAGTACAACCCCAGGAAGAACAAGGATGGTGGGTACAATCGCGCCTCCATGGGACCCCTTAAGGAGTTCTACGACCCGGATGGTATGCTTGTGCAGGATGAGAACGGGATGCTCGTCAGCTATGGCGGGGACCCCTACTCGCTTATCAAGTATGAGGAGTTCAACCTTAGCAGTCCATCCCAAGTAGTCGAAAGACTGGTGGGCCATTGGAACCTGTTGAGTTCACCAATGCGGGACAGCCCCGACTCAGTGACAAGAATATTGAGACAATTAAGGAGAGTGCACCGGAAAGCATAAGGAACATTAAGCTGTATCGTATGTACAGCAGCCGAATCAATGAGCTTAAACAATGGATAGAGGGGGCAGAAAAGCATGATGACAACAGGTTGCGAGGCCGCATCATTCATCTTGGGTCTTGGTCCGGTAGGGCTTCTCATACTAACCCTAACACAGCCAACATCGCAGGTATTAAGTACGACGGCAAGGGGAATCCTATTCGGGGTGAGGACGGTAACTACGGCTACGAGTGTCGTTCTATCTGGACTGTCCCCCGAGGTAAAATGCTTGTTGGGTGCGACGCTAGTGGTATTCAGCTTAGAGTTCTTGCACACTACCTGAACAACCCAAAGTATACAGAACTGGTATTGACTGATGTCCACAGCTTTAACGCTGACATCCTTGGGTGTGACAGACCCACGGCTAAGACATTCATCTACAGCTGGTTACTGGGTGCTGGCGTGGAGAAGACCTCACACATACTTGACTGCTCTATTGGTGAGGCCAAGCTCAAGCGTGCCGAGTTCGAGAGGTTAACTCCCGGGCTTAGTTCGTTCCTACAGGAGAAGACACTATCAGCAGAGCGGGGGTGGTTCCGCGGCCTTGATGGTCGTAAGGTGTACGTACCTAGTGACCACCTCTCCCTGACTGCTTACCTTCAAATGTCGGAGCACATCATCATGGCGGTTGCCAACACCTACTGGTACACTTGGGCAACTAAGGAAGGTCTTGACTTTAAGCAAGTCAGTTACGTACATGACGAGCATTCTGTGGAGACAATCCCCGAGCATGCGGACAGGCTGATGTACCTAATGGAACAGTCCTACCCCGCAGCAGGTAAGTACCTTAACATGAACGTACCCCTGGCAGGTGAAGCGGCGAAGGGTACGACGTGGGCAGACGTCCACTAATAAATAAACCTTGACTGGCTACGGCCGGTCTGTTATACACAACCCACTAGTAACTAAGGAGACAGGTATGTCTAGTAAAATCCAAGTTGAGGGCACACTCTTTTGGCCCTTCCTAACTAAAGAAGACCCGAGCAAGCCAGGTAAGCACTCGTTTGAATTGTCCAAGCTGGACGATGATACGGTGGAAGCCATTGAGCGTTTCGCCCACCAGAATGGTGTTAATTCCAAGTCGTGGCCGCGCCCTAAGGCTATTGATGATCTCAAGAAGAAGGTCAAGTTCGAGGACAACCCAGAAGCTAAGGCGACTCTTGAGCGCCGTCTTGAAACTTGGGAAGAGCAAGGCAAGTTCATCACCATGAAGCAGAACTCTACTCGTATTGAGAAGCGTAAAGATTCGGCTAACCTTGGTCAACGAGTCAAGTGGCCAGTGGCTGTCAAGAAAGCCGACGGCAGCTACTACACAAAAGAAGAAACCGACAAGTTGTCCCAGGGCACACGTGTTCGTATCGAGATCAGCACGTTCACTACAGGTAGCTATGGTACCTTCTTCACTTACGTGCCGTCCTCAATGGTTGTCCTAGAGGAAGTCCTCTGGGAAGCTGAAGAGGAAACCACGGACCGTCAGTTTGTCGAAAGTGAGTTGGCTGACGAGGCGCCTGCCCCACAGCAAGCGCGTCCTGCGGAAGATACCGACCCGCTCAACGACGAAATTCCCCTGTAGCTACGACGGGAAGTAGAGTCACCCTACCTTGCACAGGTGCGCGGCCCACTTAAGGTGGCAGGCCGCATTACTTTATCAGAAAGGAGTTAACATGTTAGCCCTAATCGACGCCGACATTATCTTATACTCCGTGGGCTTCGCATCCGAAAACCGACAGTACGAAGTGTGTGATTCCAAAGGGGTACTTGTTAAAACATTCAAGTACGCTAAGGATGCCAATAGCTTCATGGAACAATCCGACAGAAGCGACCTCACTCGGCACAAAATCACCTACCCTGTTGAGCACTTCATCTGGAAAGGGAACGCAAACACCCTCATCCGTAACATCATGAGCAGGAGTGGGTGCAACTCCTGTGAACTTTACCTAACCGGTAAGGGTAACTTCCGTGAAACCATCTACCCTGCATACAAGAAGAATAGGGATGCAAGTCACAAGCCATTGATGTATAAAGAGTTTAAGCAGTGGCTCATAGACAGACACGACGCAGTGTTAGTCGAGGGCCGTGAGGCTGACGAGAGGTAGCTATCCGAGGTTATAACAATGAAGGGGCTGTGATCTGCTCCAACGACAAGGACCTCTTGATGGTACCGGGGAGGCACTACAACTGGCAGCGCAATTCCCTCGTAACTGTAACCGAAGATGAGGGGAACAAGTGGTTCTTCCAGCAACTCTTGATGGGCGATGCCGTGGATAACATCATCGGCCTTAAGGGAATTGGTCCCGCTAAGTCTAAGAAACTCATCGAGCCTTGTGACACAGTACAGGAAATGTACGAGGTGTGTAAGGAAGAGTACAGTAAACAAGAGCGCCCACAGGCAGACCTTGAGTTGAATGCCACACTGTTGTGGATGATGCGCAGTGAGGGCAGCAGATGGGACACAGACTTGGAGATCAACAAATGACGGATGAACATCACTGGGTTGGGGTTAAGCCCGATCCAGGTAAATACTTCGGCTTCGTCTACATAATACGTAACCTCAGAAACGGACGGGAGTACATCGGTAAGAAACAGTACTGGGCAGTTAAGCCCCGCTCGCCTAAGAGTAGGGTGACTGACCGGTCCTCTCTCAAGTGGAAGCCTCAACACTGGAAAGAAAGTAACTGGAAAACCTACACCTCATCCTCAAAGGAACTGAACGAAGACATCAAGAAGATTGGTAAGAGGTTCTTCGAGTTTGAGATTGTGGGACAGTACTCCAGCAAGGGGTCCCTTCACTACGGGGAGGTCGAATGGCAAGTTAAATTCGATACCCTTACAGAATTACTTGACGGCACTGATAAAAGAAGATACTACAATAAACAGATTGCAGCTGTTAAGTTTATCCCACCGAGGGATATGAACAAACGAAACGCAACCAACTTAAAGAAGCTTCTTGCAAAGAAGAGGCGTGACGCGAACAAAGGAACGAGTCAATGAAGATACTATGTCTAGATTTAGAATGTATGCCCATGATGTCTTACCACTTTAAGCGGTGGAAAGAGAACGTCACCCTGCCTCAAACAGTCCACGAGTCCTACCTGGCAAGTTGGGCCGCCAAGTGGATTGGGGAAGATGAGGTGATGTACGACGGACTGAACAACTACAGTATGTCAATGGACGACGAGAAGGCTGTGGCAGCAACCTTATGGGTTATCATGAACGAAGCAGACTGTATCGTGACATTCAACGGCGACGCCTTCGACGTTAAGGTTGCCAATACTGCTTTCCTCCGCTATGGCCTGAAGCCGGTTAAACCATTTGTCAGCACAGACCTAATCAAGGTTCTTAAGAAGCACTTCCGTCTCAGCAGCAACAGCCTTAAGTCGGCCCTGTCCTTCCTCGGTATGGAGAACAAGCAGGAGAATGATGGGTGGAAACTGTGGATTGCCTGTTGCAACAAGGACAAAGAGGCGTGGAAGCTGATGGAAGAGTACAACAAACAGGACGTTGTGGTTACAGAGAACCTCTACAACCGTCTACTTCCATGGATACATAACGGCCCTAACCACAACATGCACAGCGGTTCGGAAACTCCCGTATGTCCTAACTGTGGTAGTCACAACCTGACACAGCCGTCCGGACCCGTCTACACAAAGACGCAGATGTACCGCCGCTACAGGTGTACTGACTGCGGGGCTAACAGCCGGGGTAAGAAAACCCTGATACCTCGTGAAAAGTCTGCAACTTTCTTAACTAAGTGTTGACACGGGACTTGTATTAGTCTATAATGATCTTACATTAATTGGGTGGGCAGTTCAAAGGAGCTGCCCCCTAATGTGAAAAGGAATAGGACGATGACTGTAACCTTCAGGGATATCCTTGACAGAGTCGAGCCAGAAGAATTAATCGACATTCTCGGTTTGACCACGACAGAGTTGTGTGATATACTCTCTGCCCAAATTGAGGAGAACATGGACAGGTTTGAATACCTTGATAGAGGGGACGAGTGGTATGACTGATTATGTTTTTGTAAACACACTCCCATGTGATGATGGTGAACAAATAGACCTCTGGGATGTTTACTTCAAGTCTGAGCTGATAAAGGCGGGACTTACGTGGACGGAATGTGTCCTGATCCAAGACGTCCTCGACAAGAGCGGACTTAAGTGGTTAGATTAACCCCAAGAGCAATGAAATGGGTAGACAAATGAGTGATAGGCAGTCGGCGGGCTTGCGCGACAGAGACGGGGAACTTCTTTTTGAGGGCGACATTGTTGTCATCAAGGAGAGCGTCGATAGGGGCGACGGAAAGTTTGACGATGGACTGTGTTTGGTCGTTTTCGATACAGACTGTCAAGCATTTCATTTCATGGGTGACTTAGATGAGTTACTGAGCGCCTGGACGCAAGATTCCCTTGTTGCCCACGACATCGTGCTTGTAGGCAACATCTTCGAAACACCTGAACTTATGGAGGGTATTGACAGAGGAGGTAATCGACCATATTTTAGAGACGAGATGATGATTGAGAGGTGAGAACGGCCTCCTCACGCACCACTTCGGTGGTACACTAGCTCGAAAGAGTGAAGAGATCCGGGAACAGGGCGCCCCGGCCAATCAATGTCTCAGAAAGCTCGTTTCTGCGGAGGCGGGCTTTTTTTATTTGATCACCCTGAGTGGCAACAATAATAATAGAGGATCCAGGAGATGGACATTAATATCTACAGGCCACAACCGGCCTACGTTTTTGAGTACCCCGAAGCGGTGGAGATGGCCACCACACAGAATGAACACTTCTGGCTAGCAGATGAGATCAAGGTAGAGAAAGACGTTCAGGACATCATGGTTAACATGACTGGTTCTGAGCGTCATGGTGTTTTAACCACCCTCAAGTTGTTCACACTGTATGAGTTGTTTGCCGGGACGGAATACTGGGGTGATAGGGTCATGAAGATGTTCCCCAAACCTTGTATCCATATGATGGCAAACAGTTTCAGCTTCTTTGAGTTGAACGTACACGCCCCATTCTACAACAAGTTGAACGAAGCTCTCCGGGTAAACACAGAAGATTTCTACATGTCATACGTGGACAGCCCTGTGTTGAAGGCACGCATGGAGTTCATTGACGAGGTTGTTAACAGCGACAGCGATCTGCTGTCCATCGGTGCGTTCTCCATGGTGGAGGGTGCAATCCTGTACAGTAGCTTCGCATTCCTGAAACACTTCCAATCCCAAGGCAAGAACAAACTACTCAACGTGGTGAGGGGTATTAACTTCTCCGTACGGGATGAGAACCTCCACTCACTTGGTGGGGCTTTCCTGTACAACACCCTGAAGGGGGAGCTACCTGGAGATGACTTCACGGAAGTGGAGGATAAACTCACAGAGGTGGCAACCCAACTGTACGAACACGAGTGCCAGATCATCGACATGCTGTTCGAGGAGGGGCCCATTGAGGGTATTACACAGAAACAGATGCAGAACTTTGTACAGTCACGAATCAACCTGTGTCTCAAGAACCTTGGCATTACTAAGTTGTTCGATGTTACCTACAACCCAATAGCGTCGTGGTTCTACACAGGCATTAACGCGTACCAGTTTAACGACTTCTTCACCGGAATCGGATCCGACTACTCCCGTGATTGGTCCGAGGGCAGTTTTACGTGGCTGGTGGAAGAGTAATAAAGGGGATAGACGAATGAGTGATAAGAGTATACTGGATAAGCTGAGCGAGGAGCGTAAGGCAGGAATCGAGGAGGGGACTATCCCACCGTGGTTCACCACCCCCGCCTACCAACTGTTCAAGGGTAAGTATGTCTACGAGGGTTCCACCATACGGGACACCTACCAGCGCATAGCAAACGCCGCAGCTAGGTACACCAAGGATCCGGCCCACTGGGGTGACAAGTTCTTCCAAGTTATGTGGAAGGGGTGGCTTGCCCTTAGCTCCCCTGTTCTGGCCAACATGGGTACTGAACGGGGCCTGCCTGTTTCCTGCAGTGGTAACTACGTAGCGACAGCATCTATAGCTTCTATGACAGTCAACTTGAGACGGCTGTACTGACCAAGCATGGATTCGGCACTAGTAGCTACCTCGGTGATATTCGGGAACGTGGTGCTCCATCTTTGCTGGTGGTAGCGCCGCCGGGATTAAGCCCGTGTTGAATGGCCTCGTACAGGTCAGCCGTGACGTGTCCCAGGGCGGGGTGCGCAGAGGTGCTTGGGCCGGCTACATTGACATCGACCACCCAGACTTCTTTGAGATAATCGAGGGCCTAGTGGCAGAGCCGGATGACAAGAACATCGGTTGGGTTATATCTGACGACTTCATTGCCCGACTTCAGAAGGGTGATCCAGACGCCACCGAGCGCTACCAACGCAGCCTCAAGGCTAAGTGCGTGACAGGCAAGGGGTACTACTTCTTCAGGGACAAGGTGAACAGGGCCAACCCTCCCATGTATGCGGAACACGGCCTGGAGGTTAAGGCTTCCAACTTGTGCTCAGAAATTACACTACACAGTGACGAGGATCACACTTTCACATGCGTCCTGTCCAGCATGAACCTAGCAGAGTACGACGCCTGGAAGGATACCGACGCTGTATTCACAGCCATTGTGTTCCTAGACTGTATCGCCCAAGAAATGATTGAGCGAGGTAGGAACATTCGCGGCCTTGAGAAGGCAGTCCGGTTCACTGAAAGGTCCAGAGCACTGGGTCTGGGGGCTCTCGGGTTCCACAGTTACTTACAGAAGAACATGATCCCATTCGAATCGCTGCAGGCGAATATGGTTAACACATCTATCTTTAAAGACATAAGGGAGAAGGCTGATGAGGCAACAAGATATCTTGCGGAAGTGTACGGTGAACCTGAATGGTGCCGTGGCTACGGTGTCCGTAATACTCATTTGCTTGCTGTTGCTCCCAACACTAGTAGCGCTAATATTTGTGGCGGTGTTTCGCAGGGAATTGAACCTATTGTGGGCAATGTCTATAATCAACCCAGTTCTGCTGGCGAACTTACTAGGATTAATCCACATCTACTACAGCTGATGAAGGAGCGTAAGAAGAATACCAAGGCGGTTATCAACGACATCATCGATAACGCTGGAAGTGTTCAACACGTGGACTGGTTGGACGACGAGGAGAAGCTTGTATTCAAGACAGCCTTCGAGATTGACCAGTCTGTCATCATCCGCCTAGCTGCTAACCGTCAACGGTACATCGACCAGGCACAGTCACTTAACCTGTTCTTCAGCAGTGATGCCCCAGAAGAGTACATCAGTAAGGTACACCAAGAGGCGTTCCTGAACGAGAACATTAAGTCCCTGTACTACCTAAGGAGTAGGGCCGGTGTACGCGCCAGCACGGACGACAGTGAATGTATCGCATGTGAGGGTTAAATAAGTCCTTGACACCAGAGGGGGAATGTGCTAGTACCCCCTTAAGGAGAAAAGAGATGAACTTAACAGACGTAGACGATACTAAAGGTGAGGATAAAGACGTAGAGGGTGTAATACAAAGCGACATGAGGGCCCTAGAAGAACTCTTCATGTACGGAAAACCGCCTATATATCAAGGAAAGGAAGAATGATAATGTTTATACTTGGGATGTTCACCGTACTTGTGGTGATCTTAGCACTGGGAGTTGGTGCTGCCCTACTCTTTGGGGATCAGTTCCTGGCCGACTTTGACCTTGACCCAGAGGAGAATGACGACTGCTAACTACTGGAGGCCCCGCCGAAGCGGGGTCTTCCTTTATATGCACGTAAAAAGGGGTCGCAAAGGAGTCATCCCCTACGACCCAGTGCCCGCCGATTGACTCGGCGTGTTATTTCTTAATAAGTTTACGGAACTTCGGGTATACCATATACATCGCCGCTGCTCCGAATATGAATCCAGCTAAGAATCCTTCCATAGTTACTCTCCTTGTTTGGGTTTGCCCTTAATCACAGGGGCTTTCTTGAACCATTTGATGACTTCATTACGACCAAAGGCAGCCGCAACAGCAGTGCCAAAGGCAAGTCGGTACCACTCAGGTACGGTCGACAAGGCCTCAAACCCCTGTAGTACATACTCTGACAGGGATGGAATGAATGCCATGATAGCCGGCACGGACAACAGAATGGTGAACCACTCATCCTTCCACGAGTCCTTGCTGTTCTCAGCCATGATTTGATCCCAGTCCACGTCGCTTGTGTCGAGCTTATTGACACGTTCGATCTTGGCTAGTTCGATGGCCCGTTTGAGTTCACGCTTGCTCTTGAAGTGGTCAAGTACACCACCCAGCACGTTCCCAGCGAGACCTTTAAGTAATCCGAAAAACATCCTAGTTACCTTTCTTTAAAACCCTAGGCGCATCAGCACCTTAAATAGGGTGTCATAGTTGTACGCAAGCACGCCAGCAAGGAAGGCCGAAACCCACTTCAGAACCCTGAAGGTTGTCTCAATGGTGTCGAGTCGCTTCTCGTTCCGGTCAATGCGCTCTGTGTGTTTATCCAGTGCTCTCATCACACAGGCGTGGGACTTCTTAGCCTCCTCGCTGTGATCCTTAACGAGGTCCTTCAGGTCGCCAAACCCTTTCTGGACCATTCCCTCAAAGTCAGCCATTCTTGTATCTATTCCCTCGACCTTACCCTTCAGGTAGCCGACATCTTTGTTTACGCTATTTTGTATAACCTTAGCCATGGTCTATTCCTCTACAGGGGCCTCAACGGGGTCCACCCCTGGGCGAATTATCTGAATACCAGTAGCCTCCAACGCCTTGATGAAGTCCTCGAGTACCGTCTCTGTGACTACATCCTTGGACAGATAGCTGTTGAAGTTGGCCAGAGCGTTGTTGAACTCTGCCATGTCGTCTTCCTGTGCCCAAACAGGGGCGGAAAAGCCACGTGGACTTTGCGAGCCGAAGCGTTCCATGGTGAACACTGGTGCGGCAGTATTCTTAGCCTTGATGCGACGACCCCGACGTGATCTGCGTGAAGCACCCCGTTGGAAGTACTCACCCTCTGGGATGTTCACCACGATACGAACATTTGGATCAGACACACTACTGCCCGATACCAAGGTTGGGTTCACAAGTTCCTCCACCCAACGGTCAACCTCCTTGGAGATAGCTTGAGCGTAACCCTTCTGGGAGTCCACATTCTTAGTGAATGCCTCCGCGGTGGAGCTGTCAAATACACCGTTGTCGTAAGACTCTGTCCCGATAGCAGCTGCCTTGGCCAACGCCTCAGTAAGCTTCTCTGACCCTTCAACACCTGAAGGGGGTGGCCCAGGACGGAGTACTTCCTTGGCGATGTTCTCCCGATCAAGGGCTACAACCTGTCCAGCCAGGGCAGGTGCCTCCGGAGAGAGTCTGCCATTCCTGTAGGACGTATTAAGCAGGTAGGACAGGGTAGATATCTTGTCCCCACCGTGGTCCAACAACATGCGTGCACCTTCAGATGCTACTGTGTTAGATGCCACAATCCCCTCAAGGTCCGTTTCAGAAAGTCCCTGGTCCATGAGACGCGTCGCAGTCATGATTGTACCGATCCGTGCGTTCTTCTCCTTAGGATCACTCGTGGCGTACAGGGACATACCCGCAACGTCCAGAACCCGGTTGAACGTCTCCATACCCTGTGACACAGAGAGGTCGTTGAACTCTTGGATCTGCTTGGAGGTATCAAAGGAGTTGATCAGGTCTTCCATGGTCTTGATACGGTTATCGATCTGTGCCCGCGCTGCGCTTAACTCTGCGCGTGGGATTGGATCTGCGCCCCCACCGAGACCAAGGCGTGTAACTTCCGCATCGAGGTTAGCCTTAATGGTCAGGAGCTTACGCTGAAATAGGTCACGTGTCTCAACGATACTCTTGGCATCACCCTCCGGGATCCGGCTAAACGCTTCCTGGATCTCCAGCATAAAGGACGGAGCACTCGGGGCGATGGTACCAACACCAGTCTCTGGGTTGATGATCTTCTGTCCAGGTACACCGTTTAGTGCTTCACCCAGGGAGGCTGCAACAGCAGAGCGGAAACCACCTACCTTCAGTTCACCACGGGCAGCAGAGGCCTTAGCTTCCTCAATTGTAACGTCGTTGATGTAACTCCGGTTCATGGTCTCCAGGGCAGTGGCAGCAGAGATGCCATACTTCTGGGACATTTGAGAGATACCCTTCTCGATGCTCACAGCAGTAGACGCAGCACCACCGCCGCCACCAGGGGCTTGGAAACCACCCATGGAGAAGGCACCCATCAGCCACGAAGCTCGTTAGCAATCAGTGGGTTGTTTGCGGACATCTCCTGTACCACAGAAGCCATACGAGTACGGGCTGCCATTGGGGATAGACGCCCCTCTGCCTCACCACTCCGTAGTTGTACAATCTTATCAGTAGCAGACTTAAGCAGCTTGGCATCCTGTGTTGCCAGTGCCAACTCCCGCTGACGGACAGCATCGGCAAACTCGATAGTGCCTGCCTGCGCCGCCTCTTGGATTGCTGCAAACTCTTCTGCCGCTTCGCCGAGGTGCAGCTGGTTACGGATTGCAAGACCCGCTTCCACTACAGACGGGAGCGCCTGCAGGACAGTGCCCAACCCTTGTGTCGAAGAGGGGCGGGGGCGAATGGTACACGAGGGTTACTCATGAATTGTTGAAACCGATCAGCCATTATTCGTTCTCCTCAAGGACTTGTACACCAATTGGGGCGGATTGTCCAAATAAACCTCGACCTTCAAGTGCATTCCCTTCTACGATTGCTTTCATTACCTTCTTAAACTGTTGCGCTTCCTTAGTCTCACCGCTGTACATGCGACGATAGACAGACTTCATAATCCGAGCCTTCTCAGCGGGGGTGAACTGTTGCAGGATCGCAGTGGTGGTACCACGGTATGTCTCAATATCCTCACCATCCCGGATCTCCTGGTAGAAGTCAGCGTGCAGACGGGACAGGGCATTGACAGCGTCCTTCTCGTGCTGAGCCTTTTCATACAGGAACTTACCAGTGTTCCAGAGATCAGTCTCCCGCAACGTACTGAAGCCGATTCCACGGGCTATGATTGCGGCGATGTCCTCTTCCTTGTCGATGTTAAACAGGAGGTTACCGTTCTTGTCCCGCACCTGTTGCATGTTGTACCAAACCTTAGCCTTAGAAGCGTTGGACCACGTGCTTGTAATATCAAGGAACTTGTCAATGATCTTAAGAGACGCATTGGTATCGAAGTTGTACACAGCCGATGGTGTCATGGTAGCCGCGTAGGACATAGCCTCGAACGCACGAACCGGAACAGTACCAGCGGCGCCGAACAGAGTGTCAATCCCAACTTCGGATTCTGTCATCAGGTTAACCAACATGTCTTCCAGTCCAGAAGAGATGCTGAACCGGGACATGTCCAGGCCACCCCAGCCGGTTACCTCATTACTGAGCCACCCCATCAGACCGCCAGAGATCTTAGCCTTGTCCTCTTTAGTCAGCTGGTTGGCATCACCGTAGAAAGCCTCAGCGGCAAACCGTGCCATCTCATCGCCGTAGACAGGGATACCGGCAGCGCCGAAGATCAGTACCTGGTTTGCAAGCATCTTGGTCTTTTCCATACCAGTAAGTGTCTTACCAGTGAGGGCCTCCAGATACTTAGTAGTGATCTGCATGAACTGTGTAGGAATCGAGAGAACACCTTCCTGCCACACAGCTTTGTTGGAGCTATTCAGGTTAAGTGTGTACTTCAGCGAGTTCCGGGTGATTTCGTCAGCAACCTCTTGGGTAAACTTACCCCCTTTGTTGGCAACCATCCAGTCCTCAAGGGCGTTACTCCAACCGTACAGACGGGTGAAGCCCTCGCCTTCGCGGAAGAACATAAGTTTACTGTCCCATACGCGGCGGAGAGCACCGTTGTCCAGGTGTAAACCCTTAACGGCAGCGTTGTAGTCCGCGTTAGAGCGGAGAGACTGCATCAGGCCAGTGTTGTGAAGCCCCTTTGCAACTGCCTTGAACTGTTCGGGATTTTCGAAGCCTGCCAGTTTATGGACCCTACTTGCTAAGATGTCAAACCCCTTGATGTTGCCCGCCTCAAGCGACATCATGGCAGTCCTGAAAGCTGCTACACGGCTCATGTTCTTGGGGAACCTTGTAGGGTTAATTGCGAATGCAATAGAAGCACCGGTGGCCTGTACCAACAACTGCGCAGGGTTCCAGAAACCCAACAGGCTGTGGAATGCAGAAGAACGGGCGTACATAAACGGAGTGTCCGCAGTAGAGGACAGTAACCCGCGGTGGAACTTCTTAGCAACACTGCTCTTGTTCAACCACGAAACGCCTTCAACCCAAGCGGCAATGTTCTGAGTTACAGAGTTGTAGAGCCGCTGGTCGGTAGTCTGCATGCTGAACTGTGATTTCATCCACCGCTGTAGGAACTCAATGTTACTTCTCTGGTCTGACGTAACGGCACCAGCCTTAACAGGGGATGTCCAGTTACCGGCATCCTCAAGCACGTCGCCGAAAGTATTGGTGAACTTCTGTATCATCTGCAGTTTGTACTCGTTGATGGACGCACCGCGGGCAACGTTATTGATCATACCTTCCATGGACTCGATGGCAGAGGTACGAGTAGGTGTCACACCCTCGATGCCGAACTTCATCTCACGAGTCGAACGAGGACCAGTAATGGCACCTCCGAAGTTGTTCATGTCAAGCTGGTTACCGATGTCTGTACCTGAAGCTACTTCCTTGCGGACGAAGGCTTTCTCGTAGGTAACACCTGTGTTAAGCCGCTTTGCTTCCTCATTAAGCTGGAGAACAAGCTTGTCGGTGTCGTCGATACGGTCCATCAAACGTTCAGTAAAGGCCACCCGAGTCTTAACACCGTTCTGCAGTACCTCCCTGGAACCCTTAACAACAAGGGTGGTGTCAGGACGGTAGCGTGTAACGTACCCTGTGTGGTACTGTAGAACTTGCTCTGGTAAGGCTTCCAACTGTTCCTTGTTCACAACCATGAAGTTAAAGAACTCGTCGCCTTCATCAGCTGTGCTTACCTTGAAGCGTTCCCTATCTTGAGGACAAGGAGGTCGCCACGGGCAATGCCCTCTTCAACATCAATGGCTGCAACCTTACGGCCCAATGAGTTATCCCAAACCTTAGCCACTTCATCAGGGAGCCTGTCAACTTCCTTCACGATAGCAGTCTCTGGTAGATAGCTAATACCGAGATCTTCCGGTTTGTCAGGGAAGCGCACCTGATTCTTGTACCCTTCAAAGGTAAGGGCCCGACGCTGCTCCTTGTTCTTAATCCAGTGAAGGCGATCAAACATCTCGCGAGCACCGTAGTAAGCACTGATCTCAGCAGGGGTCTCAAGAACCACAGTACCCTTACTGGTTTGAACGCCGTTAGTAAGGTCCTCAATAGTATATACAACGCCCTTCTCGTCACCCATCAACAGGATGTCGTCGATCTTAGCCTTCTGTTTGGCGTTAGTTCCTTTGAATGCGGCTGACGCTGCCTTCTCCAACTGTACGCGGTTCTTGGTGCTGATCATATCAGACAGTACAGTGGCCTTGCCTACCACGTCTTCCTTAAGGCCGGAGAATACAGCGGACGGGGACATTGCGTAGTTGCGTAGAACCCCTGACTTCATCTCACCACCGAAGCGACCAATAGAGTCCTTGTCAATCTCAAGGGCAAAGTCCGTGGCACGGCCTTCATTGTCCGTCAAGGTACCTACGATCCGGTTACCGTCGAAGCTAAGGTCGGCATTGCGGATGTCTGGGTCAGAGTCAAACTTAGTCTGGTACTTCTCTAGGATGAGAGCCTGCTCGTCCCCCCGCATGATACCATCGCGCATGAAGCGTACTTGCTCTGTCTCCGCCTGAATAGCCTTGACACGCTCGCGGTAATCCTTAGAGACAGCCTCCTTAAGCTCGTCAGTACCTCCAGCAAAGAACTGTTCGTTACCATCAAGGGGGGCTTTCGTTGCCTGTACATCACCCACCTCAAGGTTGGACATACGCATAACGTCTTTGTTGTCCAGTATTTCATTGGTGTGTCGGGCAGCTACTGCTTCGGAAGTTAACTTGTGAGCACGGCGGATGGTGCTTAGACTTTTAACAGCCTTGTACAGTGCACCCATACCCAGCATAGCCACGTCAGCCTGTGCCAGCGTAACCTCGAAGTCGTTATCGTCGGACACACCCAGCATGTCAGCTACGATGATGCCCGTGGTAAAGGAGTTACCTGTAATAGTCTGGATCTCATCGATAAGGGTTGGCAGAACCTTGGTAACTTCTTCTGCAGGCAACACCTTAAGGGCGTTCTTGATGTCACGCATGTCGACACCTAGGCGGTCAGACACATCCCAGTACTCTTTCAGTGCCCAGCCAGGGACAAGTGTTTGACCCACGTCAAGGATTGTCTCCATGAGTCCCACGTCATCCATATGTTGAGCCAGGATAGCCATGCCGTAGTCTTGCATAGCCCGTGCCTCACGCTGTAGCTCGGGAAGGTCAGGACGGTAGATGTCAACAACTGCCTTAGGTGCCGCCGCTGACCCGGCCTCTTTAGCGTCCAACGTTTCTTGGATTAACTCTGCACCAGCATCAATACCGTCTTGGTCCTGTAGGGAGGGTTCCTCGATGATCAACTGCGTGATACCTTCGATTTCCTCGCTGGCCAGTGCAGCCACAGACTGTTCAAGAACAGCGTCGGGACCCACGTTGAGTACCTCTGCCTCTTTCTGCCTAACAACTTCCGCGTATGTACTCTCACCTACGTACGACTCAATGAGCCCCGCAGTGTTAATAGCGTAGTTGTTAACTTCCTGTGAAGACGAGACAGCTGTGTCGACATAGTCTTCTGACATCAGAGGTATGTCATCTTCTTCAAGAAGGAAGGGATCTTCGTTAAACTGATCTACACAATTGGGTTCCTTACACTTAAGTAGTGCCGGTGTTGGTTGGTACAGCGCCACCAGAAAGTCCTCTTGGTGTTCTACCGATAACCCCTGCCTGAGCAAGGGAAGCAACAGAGCCACCGATGGCACCGATACCGGCACCTAGTGAGGCAAGTCCTTGGGCATTAGCGATGCTGTTCTGCAGTGCCTGTATCTGGTCAATGAAGCTGATGTTGCCCCGCGCCTGCGACACGACACCCTGAGTTCCTTGAATAACGGAAGAGCTGTCGAGGCCTGCTCCACTGGCAATACCGCCTTGTTGCACCTGTGCTGAACGGATGCGTGATTCCCGAACCTGTTGTACACGAGCCTGGCGTGACTGTGCGCGTTGCAACCTACGTTGCCTCTTCTGAGCTTTAACTGTGGCAACGGTACTTACCGCAGTACCAACCGCAGCAACGCCTACACCAACAGCAACAAGAGTACTTACAGCAGCCATTTTAAAGTTCCTTCAGGTATGATTTCTCGATGGGTACGTAGCCCTTGCTCTCGTAGAGCTTGCCTATTTTAGCACCATCGCTGTCATCAAGAGCGACCATAGCTAGGTGCGTCCCACCCTGCTCCTTGACCCACTCTTCCATGGTATCCCACATCAGTTGACCAAGGCTGGTTTTACGATACTCGGGTTCCACGTACCAGAACATCTCGTTACCGACCAAGCCCCCTGTGAAGAAGTGTTCCTGTACGGTAACACCGCAGAAGCCCTTACCGCTGGGCTCGATAAAGATAGTGAACTTGTCGTTGGTCAGAAACAGCATGAAGCTTTGTATTACTTTCTGCCGGTTCCATTCAAACCCACCGGGCCAGCCCACACTGTTAAAGAACTTACGTCCAAGGTCTAGAACAATTCCGAGGTCGCCAGCGGCAGCCTCCCTAATACTAAGGTCTTGCATTACCACTTCCTGTTACACCCCAACCGTAGATAAAGGCATCTTTACCTTCTTGGGTTTCCAACCGCATGCTCAGTACTTCACCTCTGCCGCGCGGGTTAAGACGAGTGCTAACCACTGTCGTTGGGTAATTGAATGGGTCGTTCACGTCCTCAGGGATGTACTGTCTTGGGAGGATATAACCTTCCTCTACTTCACTCACCTGTGGACCGTTGCCGTCGTCAGCCCATGCCCATGCAAACTGGACACTGAGTCCTGATGGGTTATCGTATGTCTCATTACCGTTACCGTCAAGTACATAGCCGTTCTCTGTCCGCTGCATGTGGAAGGTAACGTTGTCCAGCTTCTTAACACGCTGTGTATCGCCGAAGCTATCCCAACCCGTGTAGATCTTACCAACAGCGTCATCAGTACCCCAATCCTTAAATGTTGGGTCGCCCATGAAGCCGAAGGATAGGCGGTAGTTTGTAGTCCCGGGGTACAGAACAAGGTACTTGGTAACCGTCTCAAGTGTGCGTTCCCCAACCTTGGTGGTTACCATTACGTCATCACCTGAAACCGTAACAGTATCACCCTCGACTGTAACGTCCTGGCTGGCGATGTCGTCGATGTCGTCCGCACCGGTATAGTAATCAGCCACGGAGCCAGTAGTGGTAAGGGCAGCAGTGGTGGCCAACGTGTTAACGTTGAAGGCCTGTAGGACAAGGTTGTAAACCAGTTCCTTGTTGTAGATGAAGCGGTAAGTAACCCCGTCGTACCCAGCGGTATCGTTATACAACCACTTCAACTGACGGCTAACCGGGTCATAGGTACCCTTGGCGTTACGTCTACCTTAGCGGGGATGTTTGTGTAGAAGCCTTGGATGGTGTTCTCTGTAAGGTTCTGCGCACTCGGTAGCTGTGTGATCTCATTGGTGGCAAGTACGTAGATGCCGCCGCGCGCCCAGAAGTAGATAACATCGTCAGCACTTACGATCGTCTGTGGTGCGTCACAGGCAACTTCCGTAATCTTAGTAACAGAGAAGTCAGTCGCACTGAAGCCACCCTGTCCTCCGCTAATGGCCCAGACACCGTTATCGGCAAATACGATAAGGGCGTTCCGAACTGACACTAGCTTAAAGATACGATCTGCTTGGCTGATAACTACGAAGCCACCATCAGTGGGGAGTAGGTCAGATATGTTCTCACTGGTGGGGTCAGCGTCTTGGTAGCACTTGTCGTAGTTATCCTTACTGTCAATCACCTGGGTGAAGAACACGAATGTCCCAAGGTTAGGGCTCTTATCGTCGCCCTCGATAACGCGGCTTGATGCACCTGAGTAGAACAGCCTCCCAGAGAAGGCGGCGATGCAGGTTAGGCCGGAGTCATTACGGTCTGTAACTAGGGTCACTGGTTAAACTCCTAAATCACGAGGCTTCAAAGATAGGGCCGGGTGCGAATGGGCTGTTTTCAGTACCAGAACCGCCGTTGTTAATACTACCGGTACCGCCGGATCCAACACCGCCGTCAACGGATGTGGTTGTGCGCTGTGCACCGCGGTCAAACGGGTCAATAACGTAGTGTCCTTTCGCGGCTGGTGTGTTACCCAACTCAATCTTGTCTGCTTCATTAGGGTCGAAGTTTCCTTCGGTGTCCTTAAACAGCCACCACACATCAGCATTGCTAGGGTATGCACCCTTGGCAGAGAAGAAGGAGCTGATCTTACCGTTATCCCACCCTTGGTTTAGAAGGTTGTAGCTGTGTGTTGTAGACAACGTAGCTGGTCGCTGTTCAGTACGCAAAGAGTCTTCCACTCCGAATAGGTCACGAATCTTGATGTTACGAGCAGACTGTGAGACAGTGTCGGTATCCGGGTCGTAGTCAAGAATGTTGATAAACTTGGTGCCCGTGACGATAACAAAGCTACCCGACATGTTGGCCGACTGTACTACAAAGTCTTCCTCGATGTCGCCCATGTCAAACGCGGCACTACTATTCAGAGGGGCTGCACTGATCGGCTCTACGTTACCGTTAAAGAAATACAGGAACCTCCCGAACTGTGCAACTACAATCTTCAGGGAAGGTCCTTTGCAACGTTGGTCCACAGGTGGATGGAGGAGGCAAGGTTCGCAGCACCCGCGTTGGTGTACGTAGTGGTTGTGGCCTCCGCATTGTTCTCAAATGCAAGGCCGAACCTACGTTGGCGACTACCGTCGATGTTGAGGTTGAAGTTCTCATCAGTGAGGGACGCATTCTCAGGGAACGCGATAGGGTTCGCCTCCGTGATCAGCCCCCTGATAAAGGAGTTTACCTCTTTAACTATACCAGCTCTGGCCATTAGTCTGCTTTCTTACGGGGCCTAGTCTGAACCTTCTTAGGCTTCGCGGCCTGCTTCTCTATCCTGTTAGTTACACCCTGCTCGTACAGGTCAATCTGTGTCTGTGCTTGGTGTTTACTTACGAAGTGGCCCTGGCACTGTTCTGGGATGTTCCCTGATGTGCCAGTCCTTTTGATTACGAACATACCAATGTGTGGTACAATTTGAAGTGACATTATTTTCCAGCTTTCTTGCTTACGCGACCGGCACGGTAGTAAGAGTAACCAGTACCAGTCTTGCGAGCCTTACGGCTCAACCATTGTTGCTGTCTACGCGACTGCTGCTCTGCCTTTGCATTACCTTCTTGGGCCATTTCAATGAAGGCTACTGCCTTGCTCTCAGCCAACAACCAAGGGAAGGCATGCTCAGGTACGTCAGGCACGAAGGTGTCGGAGACAGTGAACTCACTTGTGTTAACCACGAATGCCTGTGTCTTACTCCGCTGAATGGTGGAATCCACAGCGCTGTCGTAGCTGTCAAAGATGATGTAACCTTGGTCCAAGGAGGTCCAGTAATCAGGTGCCTTGTCCGTGATAATGTTCAGGTCCACGCCGTTAACGTCTTCAACAACAGTTACGTCAGTATCGCTGGAGTTACGCGAGTTGAGGTAGTCGATGAAGTCGACAGGGGTCATGTACTCAACAGGCTTGTACTTGTCACTTGTGTCTGTGGTCTTACGCTTGTTGTAGTTAACCCGCTCAACGGACTTCACGTCAGAGGGGATCTGTACGTGCGTTGCTTGGTCAAGCCGAGGGTCGAACCCTTGGACTGTTTCTTTATGGGGCCAGTTGCGGTTGGCAAGACCCTCGTAGTACACATCCCTGACGATGTTAGCCAGTTGCAACGACTCATCAGTGTCATCGATGCTATCCACCTTAGTGAGGCGGAGGCTATCAACCAAGCTTTGTACAATTGAAAGTAGGTTACGTTGAGCCATATTAATTCACCCGTAGGATGGCGTTTACAACTTCGATGTTAACTGTGTCAGTAGTGTTGGCAACAAAGACTTCCACGTAGTCGTTAGGTTGAAAGGTGTGCTGCCAGTGGAGTGACACTGTCATTGGGGTACCACTATTTACGCGAACAGTTTGCGCAGAGTTCAGGTCAACTACACCGTTGATAGCTACATACCCCACCAAGTCCTTGTTTGAACCGCTGACAGGGTTAAGCGTCAGGGATATGTCGATAGGCAGCTTAGCAGGTTTAACGCCGTCGTATGTAATCCTACCGCCAGCCGTAATTGTCATCTGGGAAGACGTTTCCTCAGTCCATGTTCCACCGATAATCACGGGAGTTGAGGCAGCTGAGATAGTAACTGTCTGAGGGGAGGACAGGTAAGCTAGTCCGTCCGGCCTTGTGTCTGAGATTACGTTGTTTAGTGAGAACTGCCACTGTGCGTCGTCTTCAGTAACACCAGATAGGGCTGTACCCGAGCCGGTGATCCTGTTGTTCAAGAGTGTGGCAAGGGACCCTGCCGCTACGTTACCGGAGGCTGGCAGACCCGAGATAAAGTTAGTCCCTACGCCCAGGTTCACTGAGCTGTCTGTAACAGAGAAGGCATTAATGGTGGAAGAACCGAGGTCCAAGAAGGCGCCACCATTGATGGTCGCGATGTTTGTCTGGAAGATCGCAAAGGCGTTGTTTCCGGAAAGGGTGAACCCATTAACGGCAACGTTAGAGAACAGGGCGTCCATGATCTGGAAACCCAGTGAGTCCGTAATTGTACCTAGGTTATTACAGGCTACCACCTGGATGTTGGTGAAGTTGAAGTTATGACCTGATAGCTGGGCAAAGAAGTCCCCAGTGGCGCAGTTGAAGGACAGGTCTTTAATTGTCAGTGCACCGCCTGTTGTAATGAATATGCCCGTACCTGTGTAGGTAAGGGTCGTGATGAATGAGGAGAGGCCTTGGAGCGCTGTACCTGCGCCGCACACTATGCGGTCAGTGAAGGTTAGACTCGTACCGAAAACGTAACGAGTGTTGTCTGCCAAAGCAATGATACCACCTGAGGGGGTGGGAAGGTCTGAAAGGCTGTTTACGATAACTTCATTAGTGGGGGACACCGACGCAATAAGGTCAGACCAAGCACCACTACCAGCACCGTTGGCTACGTATACTTGACCAATGCTCGCAGCTGCGACACCTTTAGGCTCGTGGATTTGTGGGTCAGCGATGTTTACATGTTCGACCATTAGGAGCCCTCTTAGTAGTTATTATATTTTAGGAAGGGGGGAAGACCCCGCCGGAGCGGGGCCTCTAGTAGTTAGATCAGGTTAGATCTTGATGTAGCGGATTACTACTTTAGCAGCACCATCTGCGGTAACTGTAGGGGAAGTACCGTCAAGTGCAACACCAATGGCTGCGTCAGCAGTAAGGGGGTTAGCAAAATCACCAGCCCCTGTGCGGTTGATACTCGTACTAAGACTTTCGGCAGATGCTTCACTGAGTTCAAGAACGTAGTTAGTACCTTCAGAACCGTTAGTACCTACGTTGATAGTAGGAGTAGTTCCACCAAGAGCGAAAACTTCGTTAACTTCACAAGTAGCATCAAGGAAGACACCACCAGCTGGGATAGTCAGCTCAGTGTCAAAGCTAGTACCGCCGTCAAAGTCATTGCCACGGATGTAGACAACAGCTTCAAAGACAGAACCGTGCTTAGAGACTAGACCACCAGACAGTTTACCTACTTCGCGCTCGCGTGGGCCGTAAGAAGCGTTAACTCCAAGACCCGCAGTGTTTTCAACAGACATTATTATTCTCCTTGTAGTCTGATTAAATCTGATTAAACGTTGGTTTCAGAAGCCAGAACACCAAGAGTGTCAAGACGCTGTACACCAAGGCCGTAGCGGCAAGTAGTTACCCACTCGTCACGTTGCTTGCTGATGTTACGCTCAGACTCAGTGCGAGGCTGTTGACGCCATGCAGACATACCAGGCTTAGTTTGGTCGGAAGCTACAGACATGAACAGGTTAGCTACGCCGTCGTTGCCGAGGGAAGTTGTACCATCAACGTCTGTGCCAGAAGCCAGAACAGGGAGAAGGTTGCTTTCCATGATAACGAAGCCAGCGATGTTCATTACGTAGTTCAAGCCAGAAGCGATACCTTCTTCGATGATACGCTGCATAGTTGGGTTGCTGTCTACGTTGTAGTTACCCTGCCAGCCAGTGCTCAAAGAGTAAGACACGCTTGGGTCAACAATAGCCATACGACCTTCAGAAGGAACGTTAGCTTTGTCGAAAGCCAGCTTCATCTTGAAGAAATCGTCGTTGTCTACTTTGTTACCAGTAGCAGAACCAACGATGCGGTGTGCGCGGCCGTTGATAGTGTTAGGGTCAGAAGCAGTTTGACCAGCATTCAGTACTTCGTACAGACGAGTCTGGAAGTTCTCAGCGATTGCAATAGCAGACTCATCGGCGCGACCAGCAAGAAGAGCGTTAAGAGCATAAGAGTCTTGCTTCATCTTGTCAGTAACGTACCATGCGTCACCTTTGTAGTCAGTCATAGTCAGCTGAACGCGACCAGACTCAATCGGGTTGAACGTTACATCTGCGTCTTCAGTTACTTCTTGAACAGTAACAGTACCGAGAGTTGGGATGTTGAGAGTGTCGCCATCGCCGAAGTCGCCTACGTTACGGTAGTAAGACTCACCGAGGAGCTTCTCGTGAAGGGTGCGGAGTACAAAGTCAGAGTAGACCTGCTGACGAATGAACTCTGGATTTTGAGCAGTAGTGATAGAAGACATTTTAAATTACCTCTAGTTGTTGAATTTAGCTTCGATTTCTTTTGTCATACGGTCCCATTCTGCCATCCGTCTTTGTTGGTGCGCAACTCAGACATTCTAGGTGATGGGGAATGCGGCGTATTCGGAAGAGCCGAAGTGTTTACAGAAGGTTTAGGTTTGCTTGGCTGTGAAGGCTCAAAGCCCATCAGCTTAAGTGCGGCATCGGGGCTGGATTTAACCATTGACATGAAGAAGTCTTTACCAAGGCCGTTGGCCTTTGCTGCTTTCTCAATCTCTGCCTCGACGTCATTTGTCTTATCAGAGATGGATTCGGCGAACTTAGTCAGGTTAGACTTTTCCCGCTCAGCCTTGCTTTCTTGTTGCGTCACTCGCTTAACGAGGTCTGCAATCTTCTGTTCATCAATTTCAGCAGCAGAGGGTGTCTCTGCCTGACCCTGTGAACTTGCTTCTAACTTTTGAGACAGTTGCCCTACGATGTCTTCTGCTGATGCCATTTCTGATACCCTCTCGTTGATTCGTTGCATATCATCCCGCATCTTACGGGCCTCTTCTTCAAGATTCTGAATATGCTTTTGAGAATGTTCCAGAGCATCTACAGCCTTGACGGGGTCGTCGTACTTGGGCTTGCTTGATCGTTAGTAATGTTTTGTAGTTTTTCAACCAGTAAGTCTAAAGTATCTTTAGTTTCTTCTGGCTGGGTTGCTTCTTTATCAGTCTGGTCAGACATTAGTAGCTTTCCTATGTATCGTTGGTCTACGAATTTAAGGAATAAAGTATATCACGCATAGGACAAGTTGTCAATAACTTTCTTTAGTCTTTGTATAAGTTTTTTATTAACGGCCACCTCGGCAACCAGTGAGGCCTGCTTCAGGGACCAGTCCCCTTCGAAGTGGGCGGGGTTCAACATATCCTTAACACACCGGTCGATGTCCCTTTCGGCAATTACAATCAACCGCTCAAGGGCGGGCCGGCCGGAGTAGGCCGCTGCCCTTAAACCCTTCTGGTCTTCTTTGCCTAATCCTTTATAGAACTCTGACTGCATCTTTCACCCCTATGCTAAAGCTTCAGGGGGGATTGGCGCACCCTCTTGATCTTCCTGTCCCTGGGCTGCTGCTGCTAGGGCTTCCTGCTGCATCATCTGCTGGGACTCTTGGACCATCTGCTGTGTTTCCATATCCTCTAGGACGCCTACGTTATCGCCGAACAGGTCAAACCGCTCAAGGCCGAGAAGGTCTTCTGCAACCTTCGCAAGTTGCTTCCGGCTTACGTGAGGTGCAATCATTGGCCATACGGCTGAGTTGCTCAGGCCTGTCAGGTTCTGGATCAGTTGTGCGGAACGAGAGAAGTGGCGCGCACCCACGGGACGGAGCTTGCCTGCGGAAGTAATGTCCGCCTTAGAGACCTGTAAGAAGGACTGTACACCTAGGTCGTCGTCCATTACACGGATGAGGTCACTACCGTCGATGTTACGTTTAGCAGACTCTAGCATTGCATTCATCAGAGGCTCAAGCAGGTTGATCTCAAAGTTCCGGATCTTCTCTTGGAAGATACGCCCTGCGGCGTTCATCAGAGACTGTACCTCGAATGCAGTCTTCTCACCAGGGGTACGAATACCCATAGCCTGCCGTGGTGCACCTGTGAACTCTTCCATCTGGTTCATGAGGAACTGGATCTCACTGTCCACATTCAGAGCTGTGAGGTCAGGGCTTAGGAGGGCAACATCACCGCTTTCATCCACTCGGATTTCCGAACCCGGTCCCCAAACGTAATCCTCCACTTCACCGCGTACCTTGAGGGGTGGCAGGATGTTGAGGTCAATAGCGTCGGCCTTGGCATTCTCCAGTGCGTTGATCCGGTACTGTAGGCCCACGACGTTAGCTAGTGGAGACATTGCCCATAGGTTGTCGGGGCGTTCCCTCCAGCCTGCGTGTTGCTTAGCTGACTTACCGAGCATGATGGGTTCTTTACCTTACGTACTACCTTGTAGCCATCGGCGATTGTGATCACCATGTTGGTTTCCAGCTCACCAGTTTCAGGGTTGAAGTAGTCCCCTTCAAACTCTAGGAGTTCCATGTAGCCGGACGTGAGGTAGTCGTAGAAGTTACCGAAACCGTCGATCTGAAGTGCTTCGATCTTTTCAAAGTCATTCGTGCTGTAGTTCATTGAGCGGTGGCGGTTATCGGAAAGAGTTTTAATGTTGTCTTCAATCCAACCAGCGTCTTCCGGCTGCTCTAGGGCCATCAGCTCAAGCTCACCAAGGTTAACCACATAGCGGGTAATCTTTGGGGAACTGCCGAAGTCAGGGGCTAAGGGGTTGAACACAATGTCATAAGGACTGATGCGTGTTGCCTTAGGGCCGATGTAACCCGGAATGGTCTCCCCTGTCAACTCGTCTACTGTTTCCTCTTTAACGTACTCAACATCTGCAATGGCGTTACCATACAGGATGTAGTCATCGATCAGTTGAGCGCAGGTAGTGTAGAACTTAGACTCACGCAGTTTATTCTGCATGTAGCTGAGAATGGCTTTGCGCTTCTCTTGTGTAGCAGCCTCACGATCTCCTGCTAACCACTGTAACCAGTCGTCATTAGGGAACAGGGCAGACATGTAGTTGGACTTGAGGTTGTCATAGATTTGAGCCAGCTTAGGTACGTGGGTTGTGTTGGCCCACTGATAAGTGCCCTCGCCCCTGGACTCGCTGTTGTCAGTCGCGTACACGTAGTTACGGATCTCAAGAGATTCCGCCTTCCACACTTCACGCTGATCGTTGAACTGTCGGAACCTGCGGGTTACGAAGTCCGCCTCAGAGTCCGCTGAAAAGAGTAGTTGGATTTCTTCTACTTTACCTGCCATGGTTCTACCTTACAATTCCACCAAATCGTTTATGGTAAACAACGTTACCTCTTAATTGTCTGTCCCCCCTGTTGCGAGAACGCTTCGGGGGTTTACCTAAATCGATAGCTGCCGCTAGCGCGTCTTTGACGTCATCATGGGCAGGGTTACGCTGTACTAGTTCTTCTTCGAGTACCTGGCAGTTACCACCCCTATAGTGGAACATCTGCCCGTTGCTGTAACGCGGCTCGAGGATGGACTGGATACGCTCCAGCTTGTTACCCTCGTGCCTGTTAGGCCTGTGCTCGTCCACGCTTAGGATCATTCCTTCGCGCTTAATCAGTTCTTTCAACTCGGTTACTACAGCTTGCTGTGCCACAGTTACCTCAAGCCGAATCTTCCTGAACCCCCACTTGTCCCATAGGGATTCGATAACGTCGAAGTAATCCTTGATACGGTCCGTCTTAAAGCGTTCAATGTCAAGGACGAATACATTATTATCTGCGTCGATACCAACTACAGCAGCGGCTGTGTAGTCAGCCTTCTTGGAGCGACTAAATGCAAAGTCAACGGCAGCGAAGACGTTCAGCTTGTTGTTGCGGAAATTCCAATAAGAACCATCGCGGTTCAAATGTCTCTTGTCGTAGTACTGCCAAGAGTCCCGCTCGATGGGTGCATCTGCAGAGTCGTTAGGTCATTATAATACTGTGCCCGGAACTGTGACCGGTCAAGGTACTCGTTCTTGATCTCGTCAAGGATCTGGGCGTTGAAGCCGAACTCTGCGCCGTCTTTACGACGTTGCCGTGGCCAAAGAAACTGTCCCTCTCCGTCGCCTTGATCTTCCACCTGGCGCTCAAAGACGTCGTAACGCTTCTTGCGCTTGCCCGTCCACTTTCCGTCTACGTACTCCTTAACCTCCATATCCATGAGGTTGCTGTAGATGTCACGGGGATGGTAACGCGTACCGACCACCATCTTAGTACTGTCCGGGTTGGCAATGGAAGCCATCTGGGAATACTTGGCCGCCACCTGTCTGCGACCCTCTGAGGTGTAAGCGTTCTCTGGTACCACCAAGTCATCATACACAATGATGTTGGAGTGCATCCCTGTCTGGGTACCACCAACACCGGTTGCCCAAACGGTAGGGTCACGAACCCCTTCCTCTTTACGCTTAGGGTGGTCAACTGCAAATTCAGTTGTGGTCCACTTCTCGCGCTTACCTTCTTCAGGCTGAACCATGTTAGGCCACAGACGTGCGTACGTAGGACCAGTAAGAATGTCCTTGATTGCCTTAACCTGTTTCTCCGCAAGGTTAGATGTGGCCGACACGTACATGATTGTCTCAGCCGGATTGCGGGTAATCATCCACGCAACCCAATAGGCGATGAGTTGACTCTTCTGGTGCGCACGAGGGAGGAGGGTGAGCTTGTTTGTTGAGCCACCCTCTCTTGTCCACCATTGAATGACTTCTTCATGGATGTGCCCCATCACACGGTGGGGGGCAACAACTTTGATGAAACTCAACAGGGAAGATTCGCACTCTGTCCTGATGTCGTTCAGTGAGTTCACGTTAGTGTAACCTACTTGCTAGTTCTACCACTTCGGCCTCGACACCCTCCATTATCTTGAGGTGTCCAGCCTTCTCTTCCTTGGAGGGGGCGCCCGCTTTCCGCTTAGGCTCCCACCCTTTGTCAGCTAGCCACTTGGCTGAAGTCATGGCTGTGCGGGTGTCCCCTGCGATGGCGTCTTGTGCAATTGCCTTGACACCCTGACTGCGAAGGCGTACCTCCAACTCTTCCCGACATTCTGACAGGAGAGAAACAATCTTGGGGTGACGCGTTTCACTGATTGCCTTCCAGTGCCTCCACCCGTCAGTGAGGCTCTTGGCCTGGTCGTACTCGGTAGGGTCGCCTATGTCAAGGTAAGCCTTCTTGAAAGACTTGTAGACCCTCCCCTTGTACTCGTAGTCATCATCTTGAGAGTGTAGATAGCCAATTCGGTATCATAGTCAATCTCAAGGAAGAGTGCTTTAATCAGGAACTTACCGTTACTTGCTTTATACAAAGCTCTTCTCCTATTAGGCGTCACGATCCCCGAGCGCCAGTACTGCACTAGCTTCCCAATAAATACTCTTGGTAGATGTTACCGCTGCGGGAAGCCGGAATGTTATTTGGGTGGATGTAAGACTGGCAAGGTAAGGGGCTGCCGCTTCTGCGCCAATACCAATTGCGTTAACGTAAGAAGGTGTTATGTCAAGGCCGTGGTTTACCGTTACATCCGTGTTACCGGTTGTAATGGAGTTAGTGCCAAAGCTACGCGTCTGTAGGTTCTTAACGCCTTCGATAAACTCAGCGCGTCGGCCCGGAGTGTACGCTGGTGATGTACCGTCCACCAGTCCACCTATGTGCCTGATGGAGGTGTTACCGGGAAATTGGATATCAATAAGCTGATCACAAACTGAGCTTTCCAGGTGCATATCCTGGATGTTAATATCTTCGCCGTTGTTTGGGAGTTTAATCAAGGAGAAGCCGGATGCCCCACCTTCGATCTTACCAGTGAGGTGCACCCTCTTAGTAGATCCAGCTTGAATGTCCACCACATCGCCGGTGTGTGCACCTACGTCTGTGAAGTGCAGATCCAGGTCGGCGCTATTACCGTCGATGATTACTAGGTTGGTGTTCCCCTTACCGGACAGTGAGCTGACCTTTAGGCTTGAAATTACATCAGACTGCAGTCCCGTGGTACAATCACTAGCGTTAAATGAGTTGATGACAACGCCTGTACTTGCGGAGTCGAAGTCCTCCAATTTGAGGCCAGTGGTACACCGGAGGAAAGATGCGCGGTCGATATACACGGCGGCGTTAAGACGCCCGGCAGCGGTCTGAGTAAAGAGTAGTCCCGGTGCATTTGCACCACCCGTTCCGTCACTCTCGCCGATGTACAGGACATCAAACCATACAGCAACACAGCCGCGGATCTCAAAACCTGCTACCACGAACTTACCTGCTTCCACGGTGCGGAAGTCGATATCATTCAGACGCTCACATACCGGGCCGTATTGTACGCCCTCACTCCTCCAAGAGATCTTACCGAAGGCACCGGTCTGGACGCAGTTACCGCTGTCGGCGAAGAAGGGTTGGCCACAGCGAGTGTCCTCACCCTCGACGAGGCGGTTACCTGTCTTGATATCGATATCCATCATGCGGCAACGTGTCTTCTGGTCTGTACCACCAGCAGTGAAGTGTGCCACGCGACCAGCATAGTCCATAGCCTCAATGCTTACCTTACCCCAGCGGATAGTGTGCAGCTCAAGGAATGTAGTACCACCGGTAGGAGTTGATGTGGAGAAATCACCCAGCGATCCACCGTTACCGATGCGCAGGTCAAGCTTGAGGTTCTCTGCACCGTTGATCTGCCAAGCAATGGCAGCTGAAGTTGTTGGGAGGATTACACCGTCCATGTGGATTGTGTTGAACTCTTTATCACCAAGGGATAGGGCAATAGAGGAGGTACCACCATACACGTAATTCCCTTCTGGGAATACAGGGTGCGACCTGCTGCTTCTGCCCACCAAGTGAGTGCCGTGTTGATAGCGTCGCCATCGTCTGTGGTACCATCACCCACCGCACCAAAGTCTTTAACAGATGCAATATCCTGTAGGCGGGACAGCACTGTACGTGTAACTGCACCGGTGCCACCCTGGTTGTAGTTTGGACCCAGCTCGTTGACCTGTCCTATTACTTCCTGAACTTGTCCAACAGTGGCAGGCTCTGTTACACCAACACCGTCCGGAAGGTTAATTATCCGGTTGGAGTTCATGTCCAGATTGGTCTGCATACTGTTGGTGTCGCCTGATTCCGGATCACGGAACAGGGCACGATCATTGATGTAATCTTCAGTTGCTTGGAAGTTTTCGTTAAGCTTAGTACGGCTGAATAGCCCACTTGCGAGGGTGGTGAGATTAAGTGGCATTGTTGGTGTGTTCCTTTATTTTAGAGCTTTAGGACCTGTCTAGGTCCCTCATGGAAGCTCCTTCAAAACCATGCGCCTTTAGGGGGACTACGTCCCTACAGGCCACGGTCCGGACTGCCTTTTTTAGTTATAGTAGATAAGAACCCAATAGCCCACCGATACCAGGTGCGAGCCATTGAGGTAGTATGGAGATATGAAAACTCCTTAGTATAATCTTGTAGTTCTTTTCCAGTGTCCAGATGCTGCCGGGTAACTTACTCTTTAACTCTCCCAGCTCCCTCATCCAGAATCCAAACAGGATGGTCCCTGGAGATAATACAGAGCATAGACCCAGTACTGCACCAATTAAGAAATGGATTATGGTGCCTTTTAGTTGAACGTAGCTCATAATTTGAGTGGAACTCATAGAGCATAGCTCCCTAATTGTAAAAACCAGTGTACTCTAGAGTATATACTCTACGGGAATACTCCTTATTTGAGTGGAACTCATAAACAGGAATATATGTATAAACAGGGATATTACATATGGTAACATCTAAAAAACTAAACTCTGTGTACTATAAGTGTTAAATTCTACAATATAGTAAACTCACTAATAGAGCAGAGCTCCTCAATACGTATAACAGGAATATATTAGATTAAATACTGTGGGGCGGAGCCTAAATATGTGTGTATCCTATAATGTGAAGATTTCGATGTATGTACTTTAGTGTTGTACTCTTCGCTGTTGTACATGCGTAGTACACGAAGGGATTATCTCTAACGCTGTTATCATCGAATGTTTTAATAGGTGTATAGTAACACGAATTTAGTATCCCGTCAATAGTTAATTTATAACCCCTTGTATTGTAAGGAAACTATTATGTTGACAGAAACAGGGGATATCTACGATTACAAGTGTAAACGATGATGGTAGCTCCCTAAGGCGTAGCTCCCTATGACCAAGGAGTCACCTAAGGCGTAGCTCTCTAAGAGTGTAACTCCCTTAAAGCGTAGCTTCCCATGACCAAGGAGTCTACCGCCAGCCGTGGAAATTA
>FUIF01014977.1_pt1 | contig 34740 bp, 63 predicted proteins | sample 1003461 | NCBI WGS metagenome assembly FUIF01 (sample SAMEA80401918, study PRJEB19352) | marine metagenome
AGACTATGGAGGGAAAACACATGGACGACAACACACAAACACTTGAGAGCGTGGTCGTCGATCTGGGCTTGACGATCAGCGCGGTATTCGTCGCGTGGTCGGACAGCCGCAACGCTAAGGCCGACCCGACACCGCGCGATTATTGCCTCAACTGGTGGGTATCGCTGATTGGCAAGGTGGGCACTGACCACGGGCGTGTGATCTTGACCACCGACTACCAAGCCGGGCATGGCCACATTCCACGCCGCAAGGCCGCGCAATGGCCGGACCGCTGGTCAATGGACAACTTCAAGGCGCTTCAGCGGATTTGTGAGACCGGGCGCAGCAATATTTCACTCATCCCGCGGGGCAGCAATCTGTTCAAGACCTGGAAAGGCGTTATCCAGCCCAAGGCTTTGGGTGTCATCCACTCTCTGGTGATGGACGCCGACGCGGTTGGCTATGCCGGGTTCGAGGATTGGGCCGAGAATTGCGGTTTCGACACCGACAGCCGCAAGGCCGAGACGATCTATAATCAGTGCCTCGACCACGCTCTGAAGTTGCGCAACGCCCTGGGCAATGACGATTTCGAGCGGCTCCAGGCAGCCGCGAGCGAGTATTGAGCCATGACAGACATTTGGATGCCCATCAAAGATTGCCCCTGGCAGACGATTGTAGAAGTTCGCAACGATCTGATGGAAAAGCCGGTACTCGCTACGCGCGGTTATGTGGACGAGAAAGGTCGCGTGCACCCGAACCCCGATTTTTTCACCAGTGTTTTTACGCCGGATAAATTTTTCCCGTCTCCGGGCGGGGAGCTTGTCTGCCCCACCGAGTATCGGCTGGTGAAGGAAGAGCCCAGCTAATGACCAAAAATCAGGTTTTGGCGTTGCAATGGGCCGCTGCCCGCGCGGATGGGAAATGGTGTTCTGCTACTCCAGCTAACGGGTGGCCTCTCAGTGCAAATCCCCGGAGCACGTCCGCGATTATGTCCCGATTAGTTTGCGATGGGCTGGTTGATGACATGTTGCAAAGCGAAAGCGTACACGGCGCTGACCGCAGCGCTGGACGTATTCGATACCGTTTGTATCGGATCACCCAAGCAGGCCGTGAAGCACTCGCTACTGCGCGCGGGCGAGATTGTCCGCGCCATTCTCGACACCACTGATGGAGGATAGATCATGAAATTTGCACGCGGGGCCAGTGAGGCCCTTAATCTCGCATTGCTGGCCGGTCTGACCGCCGCTTTCGTTTTCACCGCCTCAACAGCCGCTATGGCTGGCGCGTGGCAATGCAGCGCCGCCAAACTGAAGGCGTACCGCTACACTGGCGGGGACAAGGCGTACATCCATCTGCGGCCTTACGGCAAAGGCGGTTGGTATGCGGTCGGCAAGACCGCGACCGGGCACGTCTCGGGCCGGACCAAGGACGGCACGCCGTTCGTGTGCGCGAGGCGCTGAGATGTCACAGGACAACCATTTGAGCGGCCCGCTGGATATCGACGACAGCGATCCTTACCGCAATATGACCGGTTACGAGATGGTCGAGCACGGTATCGGGTTGATTGCTCGCGGCCTGTTCCGACAAGGCCACAGCGAGTACGAGGGAGACCCGGTAAAGGCTTACGAGCTTGCAACGGTGGCTGCATCGTGTTTGCGCGATGAGGCAGTGTCCTGGAGACGCAAAGCCGAAGCTGAGGAGGCCGACAAATAGAGAACCGGCCACGCGAGCGGCGGCACGCATGGCCGGTTCGGGTACTCAACGCTTCGGCAGCAGTGCCAACTGACCACCAAACACCTGGACCCTACCCCGCGCGGTCGGGGCAACGCAAGGAGAGAAACATGGAGCCGACAACCGAAGTATCGCTGACCCAAGACGATATCCGCCTGCTGATCAACACCATCTGGTCGGTCGATTGGCCGAAAGGCGAGCGGGAACGTTTTCAGGAACTCGTCGTCACCTTGGAGACGGCGTCGTCCAAGCTGAAAAGGGAGACCGGCCAATGAAATACACCCTTTTCAAAGGCGATCCGATGGACCCGGGCGCCTACGACATGATCGTCCAGGAGGTCACGCTGTCGGTTACGCAGTACCCACCCGGCTATGTCAGAGCCGAACAGGGTTTCGGTTTTCAAGACAGCCGTCCAGGCCGCCCGGCGGACCCGGCAGGCTGGCGGATCATGGTCACCACCGCTGACGGTCGTCAGAACGTGTGGGCGCGTGTGGCGTTCCGGTACGAGATTGAGAAGGAAGCGGGCTGATGTTGCATTGGTACGCGGCTGACGACCCCAGGCTTGAACGTATTGAGGATGGTGACTGTGTGCTGGTGTGGCTGGCCGAGAAAAGCCTTGGCTCGTACATTCATTCAGGCCGGATGAGGGGCGGCAAATTTTTCACTATCGGACACCTTTTTGCGTTCGACATGCCGAAGGTCACGCACTGGGCATATCAGCCCGGCGGGCCGGCTGACTAATAGGAAGGAGAGAAACATGACCGACGAGAAACCGACCGAAAACCAGTACCGTGCAGCCGCTATGGCCGAAGGGCTCAATGTGCCGTTCGGCGCTGATGTGGACCGCTACAAAGATGGCGCTTACGTGCAAACGCTGGTTTGGTCGTGGATACCGAAAGAGCGAACGGAGGCGATCGATGGGTGACCGCTGTCATATGATGCTCGAATTCGGCGGGTCCATCCGGGGCGAGCGTGCCCTTCGCGCGGTGATCGAAGCGCTCCAGGACGACGGCGCCCAGATCAATGATCTGTTCGAGCCGCAATCGATCCGACGCTATATCCTCGACTGCGGATTGACCGGCAAAAACCCGAGTTTCTTCTTTGAGGAGATCAACTACGCCAAGCTGGGCGCGTTCAACCGCCTCGCGGAGCGTGGACTGGACGTCTATGCATGGAACAGTGCCGGTGATGACTATCTGGCGGGCAACCAGTCCTACAACGGGGTCACGTGCGAGCGGTTCGCGTGGGAGGAGGCCGACGAAGGCAAGATCGGGATTGAGGACATCGCCAAAATTATGGCCATGGTCGGGGAGACCGCCGAGGCCAAGCTGAACACCATCGAATTCATGTGCGCCGGGGTGATGCGCGGGCAGTGGAAGGCGTTGCGCCCGCTTGTCGTGGCCAAGCGGCTGATGGCCGACGTTGCCGAGGAGGCGAAGGCATGAGGAGATCACATTGGGAAGTGTTGGGCGTGACAGCGGGGCTGTGCGTCATTGTTGTCTTCGCCTTCTGGGTAGGCACGCTCACTGCTGATTTGGACGCCTTCACCAAGGGCGTTAAGGCCGGGAGGGCCGCGCAGGCTAAGGCTGATCGCGCCCACTGGCAGCAGATGCGTGACTGGGGCGTGTGTGATTGGGCGCGGCGGGTGGCTGACGAAGCGATGTGTCGGAAGGAGTTGGACCCGTGAGACCTGGAAAATATTTGGTTAACGGTGCGCACGGTGTGTCCGCCGAGATGCTGCAACGCCTCACGGGGCTGCGATCATACCAGACCGACTACGGGATTATGGTCGAGGTGCCGGACCAGTACGACCTTGAGAAAACGGTGGCTGAGGTGAACCGCATGTTCAACCCGCCGCCGGTGCGAGACCCCCGGTGCACATGCGGCGCGGTGCTGATAAGCCCCGGCTGCCCTGTTCACCCGATGACATGACGCAAGGGCTGACCCGGGCCGAGATGCGCGAGCAAGCTGCCCGCTGCGGCTGCCGGGGGAGTGATGAATACTGCATGTGTCAGAACGTGCCCGACAAGGTGACGAAGGCCCGCTGGGCCGTAACGGAAGGAGAGAAAAAATGAGCCTCTATCATATGGTTGCCGGAGTTAATCCGAGCACATTCACACTCTTGCCAGCGCTGGGGCACCACCCTGACGAATTCCCCAGGTTCCGCGACTGTTTTTACGGTGACCCGGAACGCCCGAAGACTGAAGACAAGATGATCATCTACACGCGGACCGGCGGCGGCAACCGGGAAGCCTATGAAGCGGAGAACGAGTGGATCAAGTCATTGCCGGGCTTTCTGTTCGATTATGACGACGACTTCGATAACACATACGCCAATTGGGTGTTTGATATCCCCGAGGAGTGGAAGGCCGATGTTGATCTGTTCATTCAGGGGCGGGGACGTGAGTGTTCCGACGCTTATCTGGATCGGATGTGCGAGATTTACCCCAAGCTGGCCGACAAGTTCCGCGAAACGCTGAGAGGAGAGAAAAATGCGGACGAACTTTGAACGTGCCAACAGCGTGCACGATGCCCTGGACGCCTTTATCAAGGATCAAGGGCTCGAATATGATGAAATAGAAGCCCAGGTCGGCGATATGATTTGCAATCTGTTGCATTACGCCAACGTGCACCTGAAAAATCCGCAGGACGCGATGCAGGCCGCGCGGCTGGGTGTTCAGCATTTCATTGCCGAGGTCGAAGCCGAGAAGGTGCCCGATGGTGACGAACTTGGGCCGGAGGTTCTTGTCAGCATCAATGCGGAAGTGCAGGGCACCGACAGGGACTACTACGTTCCGTGACGCGGCCGCATTCATAGTGGTGTTGAGCGGGATTGTCGTCGCCACGCTGATGTTGGCAGGCTACCCGTTCCATCGCGCGAATTTGATCTGTGTCATTTTTGGATTTTGAAAGGAGAGAAGCATGTCCGTGGGAGAACTGAAACCACCGCAATTCGGGCTGAGATTTTACGTTGACGGGGTGCTGTACGCGTACCGGCAGTGGGGGTTCATCCCGGCGGTCGGCAGCAAGGTCGAGTTCAACGATGAAATATTCACCATCACACAGCAGATCATCGAAGACACGCCGGGAGAGTATCACATCGTGCGGCTCGATATGGAGGGTTGAATGACCACTACTACGGTGATTGAGATCGAAATGCTGCGCACCGAATTGTTCACGCTGTGTGAGCACATGGAGGAGCGCGGGTACGGGCCGCCATTGCCAGACCCTTTGCCTGCAAATTTTCCGAAGGACACGGCAGGGTATTCGCGGGGGTTCGAGGCCGGTTACAGAAAAGCCGCCAAGAGCATTCGCAACGCGATGGGCGATGTGTTCCGCGAAGCCCTGGAGCGGCATCGTGTCTGACCCTATCGACCTAGACAAAGAACGGCTGATGCGCACAGCGCCAGCATTCTCGTACTCAGTGCAAATCAACCGCTACAATACGCCCGATCAAGACCGCTCCTGCTCATTCAGCCATGACGAAATCGAACCAACGCCGGAGAACATGTGGGATTTGGCGGAAGATTTAGACAATTCCGCCCGGTCACTGCGCGCACGAGTGCACGAGATGACCGACAATGACGAGCATAAGCTGATCGTCAGTGTGAAAGTGTTCGCCAACAATCGTGCACAGGTGTGGGTGAACGACGATGTTGCGACCGCAGAGCAGATCAGATGGATTGAGGAGCGTCTGGATGACGCGCTGACGTTGATCAACGAGATGGCGGACAACGTCACAGACGAAGTGGAAGACGGGGACCACCCAGGCTGACGAGGGTTCCCCGCCTTCCGAATAAGTCGAGGAGACGACTTGTCTCCCTCACATAATCGATTACCGGGCCGCGTGCAACCGCTCGCGCGGTGGTGGCCGGCTCACGAGCGGATCGAAGGAGAGAACCATGGGATTGGACATCTATCTGTATCAATATTTCGACAAGGCCGAGGCCGATCGTCTTGAAGAGGAGTATGACCGCCGTTCAAGCGAAGTGTGGGCGAAGTTCGGCGATGATGTCAGTTACAAAGACATGACCGAGGCGCAAAAGGACGAGTGCAGCGCCGAGACCAAGGCCATCGCCAAGGAGATGGGGTTGGGCGAGTGGGGCAAACTGCCGGACAGCATCCGCCAGACCCCGGAAGTGCCGGTGTTCGAGGATGACCCTGACCACATCAGCGATCTGGCCTATCTGCGCTCGTCCTACAATGAAGCCGGGCTGAACGCGGTCATGGAGAACGTCACTGGCCATCGGGGGTTCTATTACATCTTCGCGAAGACCGACGATGACGCGTACCGATTCCAGCCTGATTGGGAGGCGTCCAGGGAGCGGGCGGCGAAGTTGCTACATCTTTTCGCCGAGCGGTTCGAGGAGATGGGCGGGTTCACGGTCGTGACCGAAGAGACCCCGAACATGTTCGAAGACCCGGCCAAGATCGCCAAACGGTGCTCGTCCAAGAATGACGCGCTGGAAATCTACCGCCAGGAGTACAAGCGCTACCACGACCCGGACAACAAAGGGATGTTCGACAGCTATTCCGGGCGCGGCGGCACGTTTTTCATGAAAGAGCCGATGGAAGTGGTCGCCATCGTCCAGGGCGTGAACAGCTTCGGTTTCGGCGGCCACATGCCTGCTACCTACCTTGTCTGTCGCGGTACTGAGGACGGCTACAAGCACTACGTCAATTCGCTGAAAATCACGATGGCGATGTGCGAGTGGGTGCTGTCGCGGGACAATCCGAAGCAGTTTTGGCTGCACTGGAGCGCATGATGGCAGAGTATCTAATGATCCCCGAGGCCCTGAAAGCACAACAGTGGGAGCGGGCTAAAGGCGAACTGCGCGCCTTGGTCGCTTTGCAAGGGTCATACTCGTATACGGCCAACACAGCCGACAAGCTGGAAAAGGTCGAAGCACGGGTCGAGGAATTTATAGCGGATTTTGAAGCGCTAGGACTGCATGAATAGCACTTTTTAAATTCGCCAAATCCTGAAAAAATTTTCGGAGGTAAATCAAATGGTCGACATCAAAGCAAAAATCACTCAAAAAGTGAATACCACCCATAAAGTGGAATTGAGTTCGGAAGACGTGGGGCGGATTATCATGGAAGAAATCTGTGCCAAACTCAATATGCAGGTGTCGCCTAAAATAACAGTCATGTTTGATTGCAGACATGATCTGTTTCGCGGTGCAACAGTTACTTGGGCTGAGACAAAAGTCATTGAACCGCTTGACACTGATGTGTCGTCTGAGTTAACCAAGTGAACTGTTGTTGAACGAGGTGAACCAATGGATGCATTGATCAGGTGGGCGGATAGCAAGATTGGGCGGCGGGCGCTGCTTGCGGAGGAACTTGAACTGACCCCGCCCGCCATCACAAAGATGCTGGACAAGGCACTGTACTTGCCCACGCATCACATCGAAACAGTGCATCACCTCACCGGTGTCCCTGTCGAACTCCTCGTTCGCCGCCGTGGCGCTGGGCTTACGCCCAAAGAGATGGAAGACCTGGACGCCATCGCCCGCAAGCGTGAGATCGCTGACCTTGAGAAGACGATCCACGACAGGGAGAAGCAACTCGCTAAGATTGAGATCAACCCAGGAGAGAAAACATGATTGAAGATCACACTGACCACATCATAGTGCTGGCCCGCGCGGTCGAGGCAATCGCCAACCACATCTATCGTAACGAGGGTGTGAATGTCCTCAACACTGAGGATTTCATTACCATCAACCAGTTGGCCAGCCGTAAACTATTGTCGGAGATGGGGGACGGCTGATGTTCAAAGCTATGATTATCGTCATGTTCGCCAACGGCATGTTCTATGAGGTCGAGGAGATGGACCCCGACCAATGGCCGGCGACTGAAGCAGCGTGTCATGACCAAGTGATTATGATGCTGACGATGGTCGACATGGTGGCCGCCGATCACGACACGTTCGTTGCCGATTTCACATGGGAGTGCCGGAAACAATGACCGTCGCCGGACATGGTTGGGAGATGAACGAGCAAGGTCTGTGGTGCCCGATTTGCGGTGAGCATTTGGCGGATGATGATCTTGAACCGCCAGAAATCTGCCCGAACTGCGGCTGGCCAGACGAGTTCGATCCCGAGAAGGTGTAGATGCCCGAGGAAAGTGATCTCGAACGCAAGTGTGTGAAGCTGGCCGAGGAACATGGCTTTTGGCTGCCGAAGTGGTCGAGCCCAGGGCACCGGGGCGTGATGGATCGCATCCTGTTCCGGCCGCATCGCATCACGTTCATTGAGTTCAAGGCGCGAGGCAAAAAGCCTCGCAATTTGCAGAGTTTCATTGCGAAAAAGGTTCGCAGTTACGGGTTCGATGCGGTCGTTATCGACAGCGTCGTGGAATTTAAGAAGTTGTTGGACAGTTGATATGGGCGGACGGATCGAAGTGACTAGTTGGTGCCGAGAGGATTTGGAGTACGAGCCAGAATTGAGGGCGCTCTAAGTTGGTTTCGAGGTCTCTCACAGTGGCGTGCGGTCACCCAGGGATGAAGACGCAGCAGCCCTGGCCTGCCGAACACCCCTGACAGTTGTCAGGCCGTCCGTCTTTATCAATTGTCTTGAGCAGAAAGGAGGAGAGAAGACATGCTTGGTATGAGACAGCTTGCGATCATGCAGACTATCGACAACAGGCCGGATATCGCTTGCGGATCGCTCATTGCTGAACACCTTGCTGTCTCAGACGCGCAAGTGTTCACGGCTTTGTACCGGCTGGAAAGTCAACGTCTCGTTGTACAGAGTGAGCGCCCGCGCGAACGCCGTAAAGGACGCCCCCGCATCTATTACGAACTGACCGAAGCGGGACGAGAAGTCATGCACGACACTGTTGCAATGATAGATATTTGAAAGGAGAGAAGACATGCGCACAGGTATCAGAGGATCGATAGCCGCCACGATGGCAGGACTGGCCAGCCTGACCGATCTGTTCCCGCGTCTCGCGGACCAGCCCGGTACGCCCGGCTGGAAAAATACAGTGATGGGCCGCGACCCCTACGACTACATTCGCACAGCCGACGGCAAGCCGCTGGCGATCAAGCGGGCGTTCCATCAGCGGACCGGCAGGGACTACCCCTACGCCAGCGCTCGGCAGATGGACAAGCAGCGCCGCCAGCGTGCGGAAGGACATCACTGATGTACGTTATCGATCTGCTGATGAAGCAAGCCAACCCGAGGTTCCACGGCAACGGGTTCACACAAGTGTATCTGGCGCCGGACACCCAGCTTCATGTCTGGCACCGTGACCTACCACCGCTGGATAACCACAACGCATCGATCCACAACCACCAATACGATCTGCAATCGACCGTCTACAACGGCACGCTCCAACACACAACGTACGATGTGGACACCGACGCACCTCGGGAGGAGCACAACGCATCGGTCGTCAGTCTTGGCGGACCATCGGGCACGTCACGCGCGCCGGACATGGGGACAATTGAGACATGCAAGCTGACTAAACGGCACGTGTATCACTTGCAATCCGGGTCGCTCTACACCATGCGTCGCCCGTTCTTTCACAGCAGTGTGCATGTGTATAACGATCCGGTCGTCACGATATTCTCGCGGACCAATAAAGGTACTGAGTTCGCGAAGGTCGTGACAGGCATCGGTGATGCGGTGGCAACCGACGCATTTCCCCCAGGTGAGCAGCCTTCGCTCTCGCGGATGTGGACCGCCATTGAGCACGGACTGCACGAAGCTGGGTCAGGATGCCGTGCTCGTGTGGTCGAAATCCTCCGCACAGGAGGGCTGTGATGCAGCTTCGCAAGTACCAGACCCGGGGCGTCGAGCACCTGGACAAGCACCGCCACGCCCTGATGCTGCTGCCGATGGGGGCGGGCAAGACCGCGATCTGCTGCCGGTGGATGGACGAGTGGGATATGCGGGTGCTGGTTGTCGCCCCGCTGCGGGTGGCCGAGACGGTGTGGCCGGTCGAGTTGGAGAAGTGGGCGCCGGAACTGACGTGCCGTGTCGTCACCGGCGCCAAGGCCAAGCGTACGAAGGCGCTGGCCAAAGATGCCGACGTGACCGTGGTCAACTACGACAACCTCGTTTGGTTTCTGGAGAACACTGACCTGGACTACGACACCATCGTGTTCGACGAACTGACTGCGATGAAAAATCCGTCGGCCAAACGGTTCAAGGCGTTCATGAAGAAGCGCAAGTACTTTGAGACCATCGTCGGGCTGACCGGCACGTTCACTGCCAAGGGTGTGAAGGATTTGTACGCTCAGATGAAGTGCATCGACGGCGGCGCGCGGCTGGGTAAGACGCTGACCGTGTTTCGGGGCATGTATTTACTCCAGGGCTACAACGATTGGGACTGGCAGCCAAGGGCCGGCGCGCTGCGCAACATCATGAAAAAGGTGTCGAGCATTGCTTACACCGTGACGGACGAGGAGTATCTCGCGCAGCTTCCACCGCTGGTCACCAATGAGATCGTTGTCGATCTGCCGGAGCCTGCCCGTGACATGTATGAGGAGTTGCGGCGTGAATACATCGCTAAGTTCGGATCGGACATTGTCTGGACCCCCAACGCCGGGGCGCTGAACAATAAGCTGCAACAGCTTGCCAACGGTCTGGTCTATGGCGAAGGGCAGAAGACGATCGAAGTCCACACCGCCAAGCTGGACGCGTTGGAGGAAGTGATCGCCAGTCAGCAGGGCCAGCCGACGCTCGTGGTCTACCGCTACCGGCACGAACTGGCCGCCATGAAGAAACGGTGCCCCGGCATCGACATGGGCGAGAACCACTCCAGTTTCATCGTCCGGAAGTGGAACGCGGGCGAGTTGGATACGCTCTACATCCACCCGGCCAGCGCCGGGCACGGCCTCAACCTCCAGGAGGGCGGCAACACCGTGGTCTGGTTCGGGCACACATGGTCGTGGGAGGAGTATGAGCAGGTGATCGCCCGGCTATTACGATCGGGACAGAAAACCCAGGTGTTCAACCATCTGATCCTGGCGCGCGACACCATTGACGACAACATCCTCGCCCGTCGGGCCGAGGAGGCTGACTACGCAGACGAGATGATGACAGGTCTAAAGGAGAGACAAGCATGATGCGCAGTTTTTTGATGGGGTTCGTGCACGGCACTACGAACGCGGCGACCATAGTTCTGTTGTTGTGGTTCCTCGACGCAAACGTGGTGATCAATTTTAACTAGGAGAGAAGCATGACTGATTATCGTGAAGGCATGGATATTTTGAAAATGGTCGGCACCGACGCCAGCAAATGGGCCGAAGCATTCCAGCAGTTGATCGTGGACCCCGGCAAAGAGATCGACGAAGGGTTGATGATCGGCTGGTTCGCCAACGCTATCGAGGCGGGGCGGACGGCAGGGGCGGAGGCCGTGAAACAGTGACACGAGAACTTCCATTCATGAAAGCGGTGCGCGAACTGCCCGGCGCCGAGCGCCAGCGCGTCATGCCATCGCGGCACATCACACTGTCGCGTGAGGTGACCCCTTCCGCGCCGGGAGATGCAACCTTGCATACCGATGTCACCTACCGTGCTGAGTTCCGCACCGTCCTCTCTTACTCGGGGGTAGCAGCGGCTGCCACAGAGAACATCCACGCCAAGCTGCACGAGCGGGCGGTCCGGACGATGATCCATGAACTGTACGGTCCGCTCTATGATGACCTGATGGAACTGCGTCAAATCATCTGGGAGCACTACGGTCCTGGCGCGCCGGTCGAACAGAAAATCGACGAGATACTGAGGATGCTGCGATGATCGACATCAAACAACTGGGCCGGATGAACAAAGTGCTGAACGCCCGGATGGGTGACGGGCAAAACGATGTTCAACGCATCACTGTGCGGACGCCAAGCGGCACGTTCGTGTTGGAGTTGACCGACGACGCACTCAGCATATCCACCGAACGCATGAACGACGCCATGCGGGTGGCGCCAATCAACTGCGGGCGCGTCAATCTTTACACGATAGAGGATGGGTTCGGCCGATGAAACTCCAGATGAAACGCGGGCTGACGATCTTCACCATCCTCGCCTTGTTCATGCTCGCGGTAGCAATCCCACTTGTGATGGTAGCGGTCCAACACCGGATGGAGTGGGCGGTGATTGCGATCGTGGTGTTCCTGTCCTTCCTGACCGTGGCCAACTTCGCCGCCACCCTGGCCGACCCGATCAACAAGTGGATCAGGGAGGGCGAGGACCACGACAAGAAAGCGGGGCTGTGGCCGGCAGCGCGCAACGAGATGCTCGACTTCATCCGCAGGCACGAACGCGATTTTCACGATGGCAGTGGCGCCGCCAACGATCCATAGGAGAGAAACATGGCCAAGATTGAAACGTCTTACGAAATGGAAGTTGAGATCGCGGGCGATGAATATCATCCGCCGACAACTATAACTGAGCCGGTGCCGGACTACCTTAATTTCAAAAGCGCTCCGGATATCAGCAGCCTCCCTGCCGTAGACCGTGCGAAAGCGACAGTGGACTGGTTCAATGATACTCGGCGCGGGCCGGAGCCGGAGCGCACATTGCTGGTTGTCCGCAAAGTGACAAAGGAAACGCTTTTCCGGGCGAGATCGTAAGAACTGATTAACAGTTAAACGCCACCATCCCGTTGTTCAACGAAAGGAGAGAACAAATGCCCGAACCGAAACACGCCAGAAAGGGAGGGTCAAATTGGAAGACGTACGCCGTAGCGATACTCACCGTGTTGGTGGTGTCTATTATCATGCAGGTTTTGACCAGTCCAAACTTGTGAGTGTCAACGATCCGTATGACGAGCATGCAGCCATAAGCCGGGCTGAGATGCGCGAGTGGTTCGGCGACAAGCCGCTTCCTGTGGACGCAGCGGTCCTGGTGGACCTTGCCGAGACGGAAGGTTGGCCGAACCACAGGCTGCGTCGTCAACTCAGGGAGCGGGCCGGTCTCCCGCCCGTGCCGGACGTCGTCCAGCGCGAGCGCAACAAAGCGGTCCGCGACATGAACGTGTTGATGACCATTGGACTGTCATTCGCCGTTGTAATGGGGGCGATCACGTTGCTGAACTGAACCAGACGGCGGGCGGGTAAGCCGAGCCGCCCGCCGTCGCCAGACGAAAGGAGAGAAAACATTGGCTGACATCACCTACACCATCTGGTGCTGCTACTGCCGAGAGGACGTGGAAGCACTTCGCACCAGCGGGAAAGAGATATTCCCGCATAAACATTTCCTCCATGACCTGTCGTTCTGGCAGTGTCCGGCCTGCGGAAACTATGTCGGGTCGCATAAAAAGGAAGGTACGCCGCTCGGCACCATCCCAACATCGGCCATCGCCCGGCTCCGACAGGACGTGCACCGCGTCCTGGACCCGATGTGGAAGAACGGCAAATGGAAACGCGGCGTTCTCTACAAAGAGATGGCGTTGCGGCTGCCACATCTGGTCAACCACCATGGCCAATTTCATGTTGGCGAACTGAGTACCGAGGCTGCGTGCCGCTCGGCTTTCAACACGGCGCGCGACATTGCCGACGGGGTAAAGCGGGGCGAGGATCGCAAGCGCAAGCCCGGTTGGTGGAAAGGAGAGAAGACATGAGCGACACCATCACTTACAAATTCTGGCTGGCTTTCGACAGCGACGGTAACACCCCGCGCACGACAAAGAACTTGCCTACGATGGGGCCGCACAGTCGTGCCATGCACTGTTCGGTATCCCTGCCCAAAAGCCTGTTCACCCGGCCACAACTCAAAGCCACGATCAAAGTGCCGGAGATCGACGCGTCCGTGCCGGAGGTCAACATCGAAGCGGCCGAGACGGCGTTGGCCGAAGTGATCGGTGCGACTGTCTCTATCGAAGTCCTGCCTCCGGAAGATGGCCAATGAGTTTCTTTCAGGAGGTCGAGGCCGAAGCGGCCGTCCTCGTGGACCGGGGGCTGTACAAGCAGGTGCCACTTTACACCCGCAACCACCAGTTGTTCGCCAAGCTGGGCTCCGGCTTTATCCGATTGATGGCGGACGGCTCGACATCCCGGGGCGTGATCCGGCTAGACTATCTGTCATGGGATGGCGTGTTGTGCCGCGACAAACTGGGCCGGCTGTGCACGCATGAACACCCTGACGCTCTCCCGTTGGAGGACAACACCAAGATCAAACTGTTAGGAGGGCCGAAATGAGCGAGCGTGAATTCATCGTTAGCTTTGCTATTGAAGGCAGCGCCACCATTGTCATCGCCGCAGAGAGTGACGAGGAAGCTATCCAGAAGGTGAAGGATGGCGACTGGCCGCACGAACCCGAGATCGAGACATGGGATATGAACACCAAATCTGACAAAGGCGGCTACATCGAAGCTGTACCCAACGATTGAAAGGAGAGAACACATGACACGAGACGCACTTGAAACCCTGGGCACCATCCACGAGCAGGCCGAGCCCCGCGATGCGGTGCATGTTGCAGTGATCCAGGTTACCGCCGGCCACATGCTTATCCCGGCGGGCTGGGTCAAGGTCGACGATAGCGGAATTGCTCGTACCTGCACTGCCAGCGAGGCGGACGGCATCATCGATCCGTTCATCAGCGGAGCGGTAATCCACGAGGGCGCCAGATGTTGGATGCTGATGAAGCCGCGCGAGATTACAGCGCTTCGGCACGTCTGGAACCACCCGAAGTTTCCCGACAAGGAAGGCGGCGCTTACCGCGACATCTCAGTCGAAGGGTGGACCGGCAACGGCACTGCATCATCCGAAGGGTGGCTTAAGGACTTCGCTGCCGATCACGATGTCGACTATCACACAATGATGTCGGCGGTTGCTAACGCAGTTGGCGAAGGCGTGGACTATGTCGTATTCGGGGACGTCGACGTGCATGGCGATATCCCGGCCGAGTTTTGGAAACATTACGAGGTCGTGACTGGACAAGTAGTCCGGGCTGCCGACGCCCCGACCCACTTTAGCTGCGCGTGCTGATGAAAATACACAGCGATGACGCGTGGGATGTGGCTTCCTATTGGGGCCACCTTCTCGCATCCGACACCCGCACCCTGGCCGCTCAGATTGACGATCTGATCAACAAGAAACTGGAGGAGGCGGCATTGGTTGCCGAACGTTACAGCTATTCCGGCGCCGACAGAATCAGGAGTTTGAAGCATGGGTTGGATTGACCTGCACGCCAAGCCGGATTTCGATTGGGTGTTGAGCGCTCACGAACAACGGGAGCGCGCATTTTACCACAACATGCATCGTTACGACATGTGTTGGCTGATCCCGGAACGGCTTATGGATGATTTCCATCATGCGCTCAGCGCCTCGTACATGGTGTGGAACACGCCGAGCGGCAGGGTTGAAAAATTCATGGACATCCCGATCCGCTGGACCACAAGCGACACCCCTAATCCGCCACCACTACAGCTTGTGGTTCTGCCCACGCTGTGAACTAAATCTGGTTAAATGATTTAACTTTTAGTTCTTGACAGCCGCGCAAATCAACCCATAATAACTCTCAAGTCCCGCAGATTTGCGCGGCTATCCGCGAAAACAGAGGAGAGAAACGTGACCGCACACAGCAAAACCGTTGGCAGTTCCAATGCAGGCCGTGTCATCGCCTGCCCCCACAGCGCCCACCTCTCAGAAGGCATGCCGAACAAGTCGAGCGACTACGCCGACGAAGGATCGATGCTGCACGCCGCCATGGAGGCGATCATGCGTGACGAGGTTGAGAACGAGGCGGATGTCATCGGTATGGAGACCGAATGGGGCACGGTGACCAAGGCGCTCTATGAAGAGATGATCGTGCCGGCCCTTAACATGTTCGACGAGACGTTCAGCGAAGACCTGAACTTCATGGTCGAACAGACGGTGCACCTGCCCCCGGACGTTGTGCCGGAGAGTTTTGGCACCGCCGACATCCTCGGTTATGACGATGAATACAACGCTATATGCGATTGGAAGTTCGGTCGCGGTATCCAGGTGTTCGCCAAGGACAACAAACAGTTGCTGTTCATCGCGTCGGCCGCCCGGTTCACGCATCCGGAGATGATCCAGGAGGGTTTGCCGTTCAAGGGTGCGATCATCCAGCCGGGCATCGATCCTGACGAAGCCCAGGTGTGGGAGTTCACGCACGAGGACGTTGACCAGTTTGAGAATGACCTGGAAGACGCTTGGAACATCAGGCATCAGGCATCTGCGCTCAGCGATGGCGAACACTGCACCTTCTGCCCGGCCAAAGCGCGTTGCCCGGTCAAGATCAACAAAGTGAAACGTGTCCAGCAGTTGCGCAAAAAGGCGGACGCCGCACCCGGCACCAACGAATTCGTCGAAGGCACTGATCTGGCCGAACTCCTGCCGCTCGCAGAGGAGATGGAAGCGTGGGCCAAGGCCGTCAAAAAGACGGCGCACGAAGAGTTGGAGCGCGGCATTCCAATCCCCGGCTACAAGTTGGTGGCCAAACGAGCCCAGCGGAAATGGACCGACGAGGGGGAGGCCGAGAAATTCTTGAAGGGATGCCGGTTCAGCAAAGAGGAAATTTTTCCTCCTGTGCTGATCAGCGCCCCGCAAGCAGAGAAGCTGCTGTTCCCGGCTGATCTGTCGAAACGTGCGAAGACCATCCGCACCAAAAAGTTCGAAGCATTGGTTGAAGCCAAGTCTTCGGGCACGACCCTGGCGCCGGAAGACGACAAACGGCCGGCGGTGGGAGACACGAAAACGAAACTGGACAAGATAAGAGGTATTGAAAATGAATGATGTGACCCCGTTTGCAGGCTCCGCTCTGGCCCCGAGTTCATTGCAGAGCCGTTTGCAGAGGTTCAAAAAGACCCGTCCTCGTTCTGAGGACGGATCGATCTATCTGAAGATGGCTAAGGACGGTATCTGGTCTTACGGCGCAGAGGAGGTGGTCCCTGAAGATGACAGTCTTTGGGCGGTCAACCCGGCGTCTCTCCAGCAAGGTTATGTGTGCTGGCCGGACGACGATAAAGACCGGGGCGGCGGGCCGCTCGCTGAAGAGATGTTCGAAGCTGGTGAAGACATTCCGTTCATCAGTGAGATGCCGCGTCAGGAACTCGGCACCTGGACTGACCAGTTGGCAGTGCAGATGCAGTGCGTCAAAAGCAGCGAGGAAGAAGATGTCGGCGTGGCGGTGGTCTACAAGGTCAACTCCAAGTCCGGCGTCCGCGAACTGAACCGGCTGATTGACGCAATCATCACCCGCATCGACGAAGGCGAATCCACGGTGCCGGTCGTCGCACTTGGCAACGACAGCTATCGCCACAAAAAGTACGGCAAAATCTACACACCCGAGTTGAATATCCAGTATTGGCTGGACATCAACACCGCTCCAGACGAGCAAGAGCCGGACGAAGAGAAGCCGAAGTCGCGCCGCCGCCGGGCGGCCGACCCCAAGCCTGCTGAAGACGAGAAGCCGCAGACGCGGACACGTCGTCGCGGCGGCGCCAAGGCCGCCGCCCCCGAGCCGGAAGCATCGGATGATGATCCTCCGTTCGAGCCGGACGAACCGAAAGCCGAGGCCGAGCCTGCTGAAGACGAGGCCCCGGTCCGCAGACGTCGCAGGCGCGGGCGGTAGCCAGCACGCCCCCTGCGGCTAGGCCCCGGAGACCCTTGGCGGTTCAATCTCCGGGGCCGATTTTTCTTTTGATTTTTCGGGGAGGGACGTGTGATTTTACATCTGGATTGGGAGACGTTCAGCCGTGTCGATCTGCTGAAACAAGGCGTCTACAACTACGCCAAAGACCCGAGCACCGGCATTCACTGTGCCGGCTGGGCCATCGACGAAGACCCGGCACAGATATGGCTGCCGGGTGACCCGGTGCCAGAGCCGATTATTGAGGTGTTCGAGCGCGGTGACCCGCGCACCATCTACGCACACAACGCTGCGTTTGAACGGCTGATCGCGTGGTTCGTGTTCTGCGTCGATTACGACGTGCCGGAGCCGCCGTTGGAGGCCTTCTACTGCACGGCCACCCAGGCCCGGCGCCGGGCGCTACCGGGCGGGTTGGAGAACCTTGGCCGGGCGCTCAAGTTGAACACCCAAAAATCACTCGCGGGCAAGCAGTTGATCCGCAAGCTGTGCATCCCCTGGCGTGACGGCAAGATCGATTTCGAGAACGGTGTGTTCAACCGCGACCCCGGACTCCTCAATCAGCTATACGACTATTGCGAACAGGACGTGGAAGTCGAGCGTGCCGCCGCGCTGATGTCACCGCCGCTCACCGACGAGGAGTTCGCTGACTATGTCATGGCCGAGCGGATTAACGATCGCGGCCTGATGGTGGACTTTGAACTGGCCGCCGCCGCCGCAGAATACGCCAAGGAAGAGACGGACGAGATCGGGCAGGAATTGTCCCGGCTGACCGACGGCAAAATCACCCGCCCCCGCCAGTTCAAACGCGTGAAAGAATATTTCGAGCCGTACATGAAGGCGGACGATGAACTGCGCAAAATGATGACGCGGTATAAGACCGACCGCAAAACCGGGGAGACCACCAAGAAAATCACCTTGGACAAGACGGCGCGCAAAAACATCCTGGCATCTGAGCACGAATTCAACCCGCACATCACTCCAATCATTGAACTGCTGGACGAAGCCGGGCGGGCGTCCACATCCAAATTCACCGCCATGTGCATGCGCGCCGACCTGGACGACATCCGTGTGCGCGGTGCTTACATCTGCAACGGGGCGGTCCAGACAGGCCGGTTCTCCTCCGTCGGGCTCCAGGTCCATAACTTCACCCGCGATTGCGCTAAAGACCCCGAGGCGGTCCGTGAGCAGATCATCGCCGGCGATCTGGTCCATGGTGTCATGGACACGCTCGCCTCCATGCTGCGCCCCGCGATCATCGCGCCGGAAGGCAAGGTGTTTGTGTGCGGAGACTTCTCGTCCGTCGAGGCGATCGGGCTGCCGTGGCTGGCCAAGGCCGGCCACATCCTGGACGAGTACCGGGAGAGTTTTGACAACCCTGACCTGCCGGACGCCTATGAGCGCGAGGCTGCCCGCCTGCGCACAGATGACAGACAGATCGGCAAGGTGGCCACACTGTCCATGGGGTTCGGCGGCGGTGCCGGGGCATTCATATCGATGGCGCTGAACTATGACATCGTCGTCGAGGTGCCGTTCGCCGAGAAGATCAAGAAAAGCTGGCGGGCCGCCAACCCGTGGGCGCCGAAGCTATGGTACGGTCTGGAGGGGACGGCCCGGGCTGCCATGAAGCACCCTGGCGAAATCTTCACCTTCAAGCGGCTGTCCTATGTGCTCGACGAGGAGTGGGATGTGCTGTGGTGCATCTTGCCGTCCGGCAAAACCCTGGCGTACCCGCAACCCCGGTTGGATAACAGGGAAACGTTAACCTGTATCAAGGCCAACTGGACCCCCGGTCAGGACGACCCGGAGTGGCCGCGCGTCAACCTCTATGGCGGGCTGCTGTCCGAGAACTGTGATCAGGCCATCTGCGCTGAACTCCTGCTCTATGCCATGCACCGGATGGAAGACTATGACTGGCCCATTGTTGGGCACACCCATGACGAGATACTCTGCGAGGTGGACGAAAACGATGCGGCTGATTGCGAGAAGCACATGCGTTGGGCGATGAAAAACGGCCCGGATTGGGCCGAGGGTTTCCCGCTGAACTGCGACATCTGGACCGGTACGAGGTATCGCAAATGATCGACACCAGCAAAGACAGGCTGATCAAAGAGGGGTTCCCTGAAGGCTGGTATATCCAGGACCGTGTCGGCGAAGGCACGGCGTTGCTGTGCCATAAGACTTGGCAAGGGTTCAGCAAGTGTATTTGTTTACGGCCCGGAGCTATCAAAACCGACGACTGGGTGCCGACGGCGCAGGCTATCGCTAAGGGGTACGCGTTGGTTTCAGAGCTTGAGATCATCGAACGCCAGATCGCGAATTCTCAGGACGATGGCGCATGACGGTGGACGCCCATGGTTTCCTCAACACTGTTTTCGAGGGGGTTCCCGAGGGCGAATCTGTTCTGACTGCCGCGCAATTTGGCAAGGGTTTCTCTAACATTCCCTTCCCTTCACAAAAATTTGATCGGAAATTCAAACAGGCCCGGTCGGCGCTCTATTTCAACATCGCCACCGTCACCGCACCCGATCCGAAAGTGCTGGACGAGCGCGGCAACATGGCCTTCCGTCGCCGGGGCGAGGACTGCCACGCGGTCTACTGCATGGTCCTGGACGATATCAACGAAGACGGCCAGTTCTGCAAATACGACAGCAAGACCAACACGCTCGTGAAGGGACCGGAGATCGGCACGCCCCCGTCCTGGATACTGGAGACCTCGCCCGGCAATTTCCAATGGGGCTACCTCCTGGAGCCGACCGAGGAACTGGAGCGGTTCTCCGCGCTGATGGACGCGATGGCCGACGCGCAGTTCACGGACAAAGGTGCGAAGGGGTTCAACCGGCTGATGCGGTTCCCCGGCTCAGTCAACACCAAGCCGGGGAAGAACAATTTCAGCGCCCGACTGTGCACATGGGCACCGGAAATCGTGTTCGACACGGTAGACGATATCGCAGCGGCGTTCCAGGTGCAGATCGGTGCCGTCAAGCCGCGCGCAACGAAGTCCAGAGCGCCCGCCGCCGTCATCCCTGAGTTGGAAGTCAACGACCCGGTGGTGGATTGGCTGTACGACCGCGAGATGGTGCTCGACACCGACGGTGAGTGGCTGATCATCCGCTGCCCGAACTGTGATGCTCACACGACGGGCGACGACACGGCGCGCTACTCGCCCCTGGGGACGGGTGCCGGAGATTGGAAGTTCACGCGGGGCTTCAAATGCTTCCACGACCACTGTCAGGATTTCGACTTCCTGGAGTGGGTCAGCGATCACGGCGGGCCGTTCGCGCGCCGGTTCGACCCGCTGCCGTTCCTGCAACACAGTTATGTGTACGTGCAGGACGGCCGACGGATTTGCAACCTGGACAGCCTCGCCCGGGGCGGCCTGTACGACTGCTCCCTGGAAGAGTTCAGCGACATGTTCGCGCACGTGCGTGTGCACATGCCGACGCCGAAGGACAAGAAACGCCACGTGATGGCGAAGACGGCGTTCATGGAGGAGCCGGACACAATCAAAGTCCGGCGCTATGACGTCATCCCGTACACCACCGCCGAGCCGCAGTACGCCGGTATCCTGACCGACCATGCTGGCGAGCAGGTGATCAACACCTACCGGCCGGCTGTCCACGACGCCAAGCCTGCCAACCTGGACGTGTTCCTGGAGCACATGGAGTTCCTGTTGCCGAACGGTAACGACTGCATGACGTTCCTAGATTGGCTGGCATTCAAGCTGCAACACCCGCGCATGCGCTCCTACGGCGTGGTGATGATCGCTGAGGACACGTTCGGCATCGGCCGATCATGGCTGGGCGACGTGCTGCGCGCCGTGTGGACGCCGAACAACGTCAAGTCGGTGGACATCGGAGACCTGACCGGCCACGGACCGTCGGCAGGCTACAACGATTGGGCGTCAGGCTCGCAACTGGTGGTGATCGAGGAGGCGCACGACGGCGGCGACATCACGCATTACAAGGCCTATGAGCGGATCAAGACATTGATCGACCCGCGCGTCACAGAAATGCACATCAACACCAAGTTCGGGGCCAAGCGGCAGGAGAAGATTTGGTTCAACCTGCTGGTGTTCTCGAACCACGTCGATGCGTTCAGCTTGCCTAAGGGCGAGCGACGGCTGGCGATCTTCGCCAACCCTACGCAACGTCAGGACAACGACTATTACACCCGCCTGTGGAACACCTACCTGCACAACGGCGCAGGCTTCGCGGCGGGCATTCACGAGTTCCTAATGGAGCGCGACGTGTCGGGCTTCAATCACTCCATGCCGCCGGAGACCGAAGCTAAGGCGGATATGATTGTGCGGTCGGCGGCGCCGGGCGACATCATTGCGAACACGATCGTCGAATCATCGATCGGTGAACTGGTGACACGGAACACACTATTTGACCTTTGGGAGGCGGCAGAACGATGCGAGCGCTTGGAGAATACCATGACCAACAATACGCAGCGGCGGCTGGTGGACAAACTATGGAGTGGGCTGCCCCGTTTGAGAGACCACAGGAATGGGTTTCGCTCGCGAGTTGGTGGGAGAGGCGTAGAGGAGATACGAGCACTGCGCAGCGTCGAACATTGGCAGAACGTTGTCGCGCGTGGCTCGCTTTCTGGCGCCGACCTGAAGTCGGAACTGGCCAAAGCGGCCCGGGGCATCGGCGACAAGCGTTGGACCCGGGACGGTGTGGAAGTTATTTGACCCCTGTGACAGGAAAGGAGAGAAGAGGAATGGTAGAAGAGCCGAAGAAAAAGCAGCTTAAGACAGTGCCGGTGAAGGGCAACACCGCCCAGCTTGGCGCTGTCGTGGCGGCAGCCGCCGATGCGCAATCACTGGCCATGATCGAAAACGGACCGATCAATTTCACGCAGAACGCGGAGACATCGCAACGTCTCAAATCGATGGTGTGGCAGTTCGTCGACACGTCCTGGCCCTACACCGCACGCGAGGCGTGCGACATGATCTGTCTGGCCCTGAGCCGCATCGTCAACAACGGTGGTGGTGTCGAGCAATGGAAAGACATTGCCGACTACGCACAACTGGCCATGGACAACGCGGAAGCCGATGCGAAGGCGACTGCGTTCCAGGCGATTGCTGAAATCGCCCAGGAGATCAAAATCCTGATGCACCGTGCCCGGGGCGGCGCCGAGATCGCGCCGTTGGAGGCCGAGGCCCTGGACATTGTTGCACACTACTTCGCACGGATCATCTCAGGAGGCGTCAATGACAAAGCCAATTGGCAATATATCGTCAGCGCCGCCCAGGCCGTCGTCTACGATGCCGGAAACGCCAGAGGTGCAAGCGACGTTGGAAAAAGCGCGGCAGGCAAGGCGTAAATGCGAAGAGACATCCCGTGAAATTCAGGCGTACGTACTGCAACTACAGTGTCGGCGCGGCTGATTTGTACGGGTGATCGGCGGGGAGCGCGGCGACGAAATCTTTGTCCGCCGTGTCCCCTTGCGCGTCCCATGCCCAATAACCTTCGTGCAGTTCACGCAGGCCGGGGCTCTTTGTGATCGACATACCGTACAATTGCATGGACAGAATGTGGCTGTTATCGGCCGTGCGCGCGATCCGCAGTGTGCCGGTGCCGCCAAGCAGGACTGTGTAGCCTTCGCTCGCCACTTCTGTGCCGTCGTAGTAGAGTTTGAGCGTGTCATCAGCAGCGTTGTACTCTATCGAGATCACCGCCCATGTGGCCGAGATATCAGTGTCGGACAGATCGCTGCTGTCGCTCAGGACTTGATCAAGATCGCCGAAGAACTGATCGCTATCGCCGGCACGGAACCGAAATCCGTTCGATGTTGTGGCGTCAAAGTTCCATTCCAGCATGCTTTCGTTGGTCTGGTCCGGCGTATTCGGCCGCGCGACCATGACGATCACACCTTTTTGGGCGAGACCGAACAGTTCATGATCCTCGATTTCGTAATATTCCAGGCTGCCGGATTGGAAGTGCAGCACCGCTTCGCCGTTGAGCGTCTGACTGTTGCTGTCCGGGCTGCCGCCGGGAGCGGTGAACACTGACAATTGGCCAGCCTGACTGGTCCAGGTATCGCGGCTGACGGCAGAACCGCCGAGGCCCGCATCCATGTTCCACCAATCCACAATGCCGTTATCGTCGGCTGGCGTCCAGGCGGACGGCGCCGGATGTGTACTGCCGCTGGCGTCGTTGAGAAGCCCCAGGACTTCGATCTGGAGTTCCTCGTTGAGTTCAGACACGGCTACGATCCGTCGCTGATATGGAGAACGCTGTCGGAGTTGACGCGACCAACGGTCCGGTCCGTCGGCGTGGTCGCCGGGATAGGTTCGGATTCATTGTCCGCCGTGGCATCGATATCCACGTAGACAATCGCATCCGCATAGATACGCACGATCTTCGTCGCGGCATCCAGGGTGATTGAACTGTCTTCACCGGTGAAATTCAGGAACGTGGTCTTGATGGCCGGCCAGACCTTCGCCGGAATCAACTGGCCTAGATTGCCTTCGCCAACTCCGCGATATTCCGTGACCCATACGTTGACCATGACGTTCCTCGCTCAGCTACGATGCGCGCAGGATACCGAATGGCGAAAAAGATTGCAAAATAAACGAGCCCGCCGGACCGGGTAAGGGCGGCGGGCTCGTCATTGTGACGATTTTCCGGAGAGAAAACGCATAGTGTCACTGCATCAAGAGGTCCATCCAGATGCTCTAAATACATCGCCCGCCGAGGCAGAAATGTCAAGCCTGCCGGGCGAGCGCTTTATCAAGGAAGGGTTTGACAACAGTACTGGTTTCGCGCCGCTGCCGCTCTTGCACAAGGCGATCTTTTTCTGCGGCTACGGCGATCTGCGTGCGTGACAGGTTCTCGCCTACGGCCCGAATAGATGTCTGCGCACGCTTCTCAGCGGCAGATTGGCCAAAACCTAGAAAACTTCTCAAACTCATAGGCGCCTCCTCTCAGGAAGACCGAGCACGATTGCGTGGATCGTTAACTATGTCGGCTTCTGTATGAGAGATTTGCCCCTTGGCACGCTCCGCGTCAAGTAACACTTGGTCAACCTCTTCCGACCCCTGGCGTGCAGCTTCGTCAGCACCAGCCCGGCGGGCGGCGTCCAGGCGCTTGTTTTCCTCGCGGGCTTGCGCGTAACCAAACAGCGCACCGATGGCGCGCAGTATGGTAAGCACCCATGTCACTTGGATTTTTCCCGCAGGATGTACAGAAGATCGTTCATAGCGCGGTCAACCGTACTGAGATATTTAGACGTCTCCATGACATTGTTGAGCAGCTTCATGCGCTCCCGGTACTGGATAACATTGACCAAGATCAAAATTATGATGATCGTCGGCTGGCCGAATAGCCAAGTCCCGAATTGACTGACGAATGCAAGATTGTCCATTAGCGTCCCCGAATGGATTGGCGCCGCCTCAACCCCTTAAGACGGCGCCATGGTCGTCAGGCCGGGAGGATCGTTGCAGGCCCTTTTGCGGTCATACGACCGTAGATTGTGAGAAGGGTGCCAACACCAAGACCGACGGCGCTGACCATCTCCCATACGGTCGAGCCAACCTCTTGGATGTCTGCGGGGTTCACGCCATCATACCCGAACAGCGGGCCGAGTACCGGCCCTGCCGTAGACGCGACGGTGATGATCATACCCCAGATCGTCTTGGACGACCCAAGCCACTTCGTAATCTGTGCCTGATCCATGCTGTGCTCCTTTCGATCAGTCCAGGTCGATCAGAGCGGCGTAAATCCAGCCGCTCCGACCATCGGGCATCCGGCAAAGATGCCACTGCTCTCGCCCAACCCCTGGGCTCTCGTAATAGCCGCTCCGGACCACGTCGACACGAGTACCGTCTTTGATCGTTGTTTCCAAAGCGGATTCCCGTGATGGCCACCGGCGCACACCGGCATTTACGATACACTCACCGTCGCCAAACTGCGGCGGTTCCGTCTTATCGCCGCGCCCGAACACCTGACTTCGCACTTGCTCAAGCGGGAACAGCGGGTTCGGATCGACCTTGCGGCCCGGCGACACAAACCAATGCGTCGTGATAAACTTTAGCTTGTACGTCTCGACCAATACGCGGCAAAGGTTAACAACTGCTTCCACCTGAATAGATGGGTAGTCCATCCACATAGCATCGCCATGTTCAGGTGTAGATACATGTTTTATGTCTTGCCGCGTAATGTGCTCTCCGCCAGTGTAAAAAATCTCGCCGAACCACGCTTTGCCGGCGCCAGGGGAAGCCGGTACGCGCGCCATCTTACCCGGGTTGACCATCTCAATCCCGAACGTGAAGTTGTTACAGCCCGACCGGCCCTTGTACTTCGACCGCCCGGCGTGCCACGCCGCTTTGTTGAGCATGACCGACTGGCCAATACCACCCTGTCGATCCACCGTGAAATGCGCGGAGGCCTTGGCGGCCGGGTTGGCAAACCAGTTCAACGTGGCTGTGGCCGGCCCGATCCGTCCGGCGGTATCGTGAAGGATGATGCCTTCGGGCGTGAAACCCGAACTCGCATGCGGCGATTCGATGAACTGAACCCGCTCGTCGTTCTGGTATAGGTGGTCGCCGTTGATCTGTAACATTGTGATTTTCTCCGTATTTAGATAACAATTCGGGCGCAAAGTGACAACGTCACTCACGGAGAGAGCCATGAAGACTTTAGTATTGTCCGGCGTAATGTTGACATTGGTTGGGTGTGCTGGCGGCCCGGTCGATTCTGCAATCGACGCCATGGTCGCCAAGCGGCTCTACTGCACCCAGACCGAGACAATCACCTACACCTATGAGAGCGGGCGCCCGGATGTCTCGGACACCCTCGAAACAATACGTCAAATCCGCACAGCCAACGCGGTGCGTGACGAGATTTGCGAGGTGATTATTGTGGAGAACCCCCGGCCTTAGGCTTTTTGCTCCGCTGCTTCGGTTTCGCAGGCGCCTGTTCCGGCGGCGCAGGCGGCTCTTTGGGAAACGTGACGGCTTCCGCCTGCCGTGCAGCGCGCTGACGCCGGGCGTTCTCCTGGAGCCGGCTCTCCTGGATCGACTTCATGTTATCGCGAAGGTTCTCGACACGGCACATCGCCGCGTACTCCATCATCAACTCGCCGGACGTGCCGAACAGGTCGATCATCGTGCCGTTCTTGAGCACCGCAACGCCAATGATCGCATGGACCTGATTGTCGCGGACCGCTTGATTGACAATATTGAAATTGCCGAGAAGATGGGAGTTGGGGCCAGGGCCGGTTTCGGGCTTCGGTGCGCCGTTGACTTCATCGCTCACGTTTCTCTCCTTTTCAAAATGCAAAACGGCAGAATGCCGCAGCTATGTATCAATCATCAGGCCGGCCAATGCAAGGCCTACGGGCCGACCTGGATCATGGAAACGTGCGTTTCGCCTTGCTCACAGTTCGGCGGGTCGTTTGCCGTCTCCGCTTCCATCAACGCCCAGAACGTCAAAACATCATCCGCCGCCAACGCCGTGATGAACGTGACATCGATGCCGGTGCCCGGTGTCGCCTCGCGCATATAAGTGGCGCCGATTGACTGGCTGACCTGGGTACCGTCGATCTTCATGTAGCAACTGACACGGCCGCGCGTGCCGCCAGAAGTATTGGTTTCGTCGATCAGCAGCCCGATCGTGATCTGGAACGTGCCACCCTTCAGCATGGTGATGCTGTTAGATGCCAATGTGTAGATCGACGCGTTCGCCACATCGATCTGGTCGAGCACCAACTGCACTTCGCTCGGCACCGTAGAGCCATCGTCAAGCGCAATCACCACACCAGACGTAGCTGACGCTTTAGAGATTTGGTACGGATGCAGATCGAAGCTGTCCGCCGTCACATCGCCATGGAAATTGGCGGCCAACGTGTCGTCGTCAATCTCCAGATAGATTGTGGACGTGGTGCCGTCGTTGTGGATCAGTTCGAGATAGTCATTCGTGCCGTTGTGATCGAACTTCCAATAGCCGTTCGACGCGCCTCCGACGTGGTCGAACTGAACGCCAAAGTCGGACGGGAATTCAAGCGCTAGATTGGCCACGCTCAGTGCGGCCACGTCCGTGCTGCTACTCTCGCTGTCATCGTAATAAAATAGATATAAATCGTCGCCATCTGTGCGCATCCGCCACTGATCGGCAGTTGTAGTTCGGCACGTGAACCGCAAATGCGCTTCGTCCATGACCAGCGCTTTGAAATTAGTAACAACGTCGTTATCGATCGACATCACCTCGTTAGGTGAATTGTCCTCGTCGCCGTCCCAAATCGTCCACGTGCGATTTGTCGTGCTGTCACTCAAATACCAATTCTGATTGCCCATTTGCAACCAGTTGAATTCCTGTACATGGCTGTCAAAAGCCATGTATTGAACCACGCCGGAGCCGTTAAGCACGGTCAACATCTCAAAGATGTCGGTCGCTTTGGTGCCGTCGTTGAATTTTATATTAGTGCCTTTCCCCATGTTGAGGAAAATTTCGTTTGCGAAATTGACACCGGCATGAAATTGGACTTGGGGGTTGCTTTCTGACCCACCTTCGTCACCATGGAGGGAAAACAGTTCTGTCGGTGACGCGCTGGATGCCGAGCCGTGATAGAACCGAAGCACCTGCCCGCTAAGGAACAGGTCGGTATCAATGTACATGTCAGCCTTGGCATCGTAGCTGACATTGCTATCGGCGGCGTCAGGGATGTTATAGCCGTCGTCAGTATCGCTGTTCGCCGTGAAGAACTCAGTGTTGGAAACTAAGCTGGCCAAATCCTCGTCGTCCACCCAGGTCTCCGGGTCGGTGATGCTGTCAATCGCCTCCCACTGATTTTGTGAAGTGCTGTACAGCACCACATACCACGTGCTGGTACCGTCATAACGCCAGTAAGATTTATAAGTGCTGCCAAACTCAAACTGAGATGACGCGCCGGTCGTGCCGTAGTTCGTCATCTCTTCATAGTCGCCGTCAAAATCGCTATTCGACATGCCGGACAACGTCAGGGTCTCGTCCCCGCCGGCATCCCAACGCGGAAACACGTTCTGGCGAACCCAATCCACGTCAGGAAGTGAGCGATCTTCGAAATTATCGTGGTAATTGCCGCTGTATTTCAGGCCCTTACTGTTGATGCTGTCGATAATGCTGATTTCGTGGTCAGACGCGAATATCAGCCCGGCGTATGTTTGGGCGCCGACCCCGTCCTCTTCGATGTGCCAGATCGCCGACACACCGCTATCATTCAACTTCAACTGGAACCGATCATCGCCGACCGCGTCACCTTGGTCTTCAACACTCTCGATGATGAAGATACCGTCGTTCTGCACCTGGATCGTGCGAGAAGACGTGGCTGCCAGATCAGCTTCATTCACATAATCCACATCGGGGACAGAACGGGCTGTAAAATTAGCACTATAATCAGCCGCGTATACCAACCCGAGACTGTTCGTAGTGTCGGTGATCTTGATGCCTTGCGACGAAGTGATGCTGATCGACTGAAAAGATGTCGCCGAACCACTCCCATCGCCTGCCGAAATCTGGACAGACCACCCGGTGTCCGCCAACGACCACTGGCCCCGAGTGTTGAACAAATCGTCTTCCGTATCGAAATGCTCGAAGATCAGATCAGCACCATCGAACCCTTGCACCGTGCGAAGACCGGTCAAAGTGCCGTCAGCCGTGTAAATCGTGCCGTCGCCCACCGCCGAGAACGCGGAAATCTCCTCCCAACTTGGCGTCGTCGCCGTAAGCATCCACACCGAATTGTCATCAGACTGGAGCGCAAAATTATACAACTGGCTGGTCTGATACGCTTCGCTGGTGTTGGGATTTGTCGCGTTCGTACGGGCACTCTCGTCTGCGAACGTCCACATGAACGGCGCATGCATCGCAATACCGGTCATGGTGCTGTGATAGGACATCAGGCCTCCGAATCGTTGAAGACGATGTTGCCTGTCGCATCGTCAATGACAATGCTGCCATCGGTATCGTCAATGACGACACCGTCCAGGTCGTCTGGTGTGAAATCGCCGCCGCTCGAATCAGAACTGCTATCACTACAGCAGTATGCTCGCTTAAGCCCCATCACGTCCTCGTCGCGGTAACTCTGGCCCTCCAATATGCTACAGAGTTACCCGAAATGCTGGTCGGCGTAAATGTGACGCTCTTAGTGTTCGCATCCCACGAAACCGTGAACTCGGCGCCAGAGATATCAATCGGCGAATCTTCGATGCTGTCGCTATTCGGGTAGGAATTGACCGTCACCACCGCGACTGCGACAGAGCCGGCCGTCGGCACGACCGGCGTCTCGCCTGCGGCGTCACTGAAAAACTGGAGCCCGGCAAAACAATGCGGCTTAGACGGATCGATCCAGTCCACCGTGATAGCCGATGCAATCGCCGTGACGTCGCTGACATACTGTTTATGGTCCGACGCCATAGATCAATCCGACGGGCTGGTTGACGCAAGGTCGAGAGAGCCTTGCACTGTGAAATTTGACCCGGACCCGAGATTGTTAGCAAACGTCGAAGCTGCATCGCCAGGAGTAACCTTTAGGAATATGTCAGGCTGGGTACCCGTGGCATCGCTACCGTCAGAGCCGAGGTCTACAGGTTTGCCGTCCGAAGACCGGAACGCTTCTAGATTAGCAGCAACAGAAAGGTCTACAGATTCGCCAACGGTCAGCCAAAAATCAGCCATATCACCGTCGAATTTACCATAGGTACTGTTATCCCCCACCTCGGGAGGGTGATACCCGTTGTTAGCGTTGGTCTGCGCCCATCCATTTTGCGTCAATGTTTCAGCGGCACCGTCTAAATATATTTGTCGACGAGATATTGAGTTATCCCAAGAAACAATTACGTGATGCCAATCATTATCTGTAATTACAGTGTCTCCCTGGTAGGTGCCGCCAGCATCGGATGCGCCACCTGTGCCTTGCAAAAATACGCGTATCCTATTATTGGATTGAAAATACACATACATACCGAACGTACCGCCAGAGTACGTGCCGAATAGAGATTCTTGGCCGGTGCCGTCACGTTTAAACCAGCAAGACATCATAAATGTCTTACTATCTGTCAAAATATCACTTGCGTTAAAAACGCTGTCATTGGAACCGTCAAACGTAACAGCGTCCGTCTCATAAGCTGCGCCACCAGCCGCAGCAGACAAAACCCCTGGATGAATACCAGTCGTCATGCGAGAGAACCTACCAACAGCCACTCATTTGTGCCAATTTTGATCAACGTCACCGTGACGTACTGACCGGAAATGTCGAGCGCGCTGTCCGCTGAACGGATCGTCACACCAGAGCCCGCCACAATAGTCGTGGTTCCGGCGCCGTATTGCACCACATCAATCTTGGTGTTGGTCTCAAACGCCACACTCGAATTCGGCGGCACTGTGAGGTTGTTCGCCGACGCCACATTCATCCGAACCAGATAGCCGGCATCCGTCAGCGCCAATGTATAAGATGATGTCCGGGTGTTGATGCCTTCGATTTCGCCCTTGGCCGTGGCGTATTGCGTGACATTGCTCTCCGCGATCCGTGCGTCAGCGAACGTACCAGATGTGATAGCGCTAGCGTCGAACGTCGTGTCGTTGACCAGACTTGAGAACGACGTGAACGTCCCGGTGTTATCCTCAAACTCGAATTCTTCGTTCGCATCGTTCCAACGGATCGACCGCCACGCGCTGTTCTCGTTATCCCAAAAATCAATGCTCCGATCGACATCGCCAGCTTGGTCATAGCCAACCGCGATCGTATCGCCGTAAACCCGCGCGTTGCCTTCCTCGTCCAGGCCCAACGCCCGGCGAGCCGCCCCGCTCTCATAGGCCCATAGTTCAACCAGAGAATCTTCGGCCGCATCAGTAGGCGTGACCCACTGCGCGCTGATCAACGCGGCCTCGTGATCGCCGCCCGCCGCGTTCTCCAGGAACAGGTTCAACGACACGCCAAACCCGGCCGCCGCCGTGCCAGACGTGACATGATGGATTTCCGCACCTGTCGTAACGGTAGCCGTCAGCGCCGAACTGATCGTGACTGCCGGACCGCCGCTATCGAGCGTCATGACCGGCGTGCCGGCCGGAGCGTACCAGATATGCTGATCGGCGCTGTCATCCCAAGAATAGACACTGTCCGAGCCGGACGCGAGCACGACATCGTTCGCCGCCGCATTCGTACCGCCGTAAAGCAAGATGTTGGCGCCAGCGGTCGTCGCATTACCACCGGAGATGTGAAGGCTCTGCGCGTTCACATTGCGCAAGATCGACATCGCCGACCCGGTCTGGCCCAGCGTCAACGACGTGTCAGCCAAAGTCGCCGCAATCGCCGTAGCGTCATCGTCAATGCCGAGCGAAGTAAACGCGCCTTCGACCGTCAACGCCGCTTCTGCGGTCAGATCAACAACCGCGCTGACCTCTGTAGCTGTGAGATTGAACGCCGACGTGCCCGCCGGAGAGAAATTGAACGTCTCGGCGCTATGATCGTACGAGAAGATCGTATCGCCATCAGGATCGTTCAGAAGAAAATCACCCGGCAGGGTTGCGTGAGAACCGCCATAGAGATAGATCGATGCGCCATCGCTCGCCGCCGTACCGCCGTGAAGCGCAATACTCTGTGTGGCCAACGAATGTTGGAACTCGTAGACCGCACTTGCGCCCAGCGTCATCGTAGCGCCGGGGATGGTGAAATTATCACTATCATCCAGCGTGACGCCGGTCGCCTTGACGTTCTTTACGATGCCGTCGGATACGATAATCTGGAGTGTGGTGCCGAAATCGTTCGTCGCGTTGACGTTACCGCCCCCGGCGTTAGACACCGCGTTGTCAACATAGGCCTTGATCGATTGCTGCGATGCAACTTTCGTCGCATCGTCCGACGCCATGCTGTCTTCGTCGAGGAAAAATTCTGCGCTGCTCAAATCGTCCGTATCGAACGTCACCCCGATCAAATCAGCCGACAACGCGTCGACATAGGCCTTGACTGACTGTTGTGTCGGCAGCTTCGTCGGGCTGTTCGACGCAAAATCATCCTCATCAACGACAAACGCGAACCCGCTCGCATCGCCCTGGGTGATCAGCACCGCACTGCTGTCGATATAGGCCTTGATCGACTGCTGCGTGGCCAGTTTCGTCGCGCTGTTGGAATCAAATCCGTCTTCGTCGAGTACGAACGAAAACCCGCTTGCGTCAGCGCTGCTGACCAAAACCGCATTCGTATCGAGCGCATCGAGTGTATCACCATCATCGCCGATACTGCGCCCGTTAACCGTGCCGGTGACCGTCAAATCCCCGGACATGCTCAGATTGGCAACACCGCCCAGGTTATCCGAATCATCAATCGTAAGACCGGACGCCTGCATATTGCGCACTGTGCCGTCGGACCGGAGCACAACATTGTCGGCTGCGAAGCCGGATGTAGCGTAAGTGACGCTGCCAAACGTATCCAGATCGATCGCACCAGTGACCGTGATCAGATCAAGTTTGGTGCCGTCCGCCGCAACATCCCGGCCGTCCACCGTACCGCCGACCGCGAAATTACCGGTGATTGTCAGGTCAACAATACCACTGACATCGTCATCATTACTGACCACGATGCCGGTGGCTTGGACATCACGCGACGTGCCATCCGAGCGGATCAATACATTATCGGTATCAAACGTCGCTGTGGCGTTGACTTCCGTGCCGGACAGTGAGCCGGTCAAATCCCAAATATCGTACCAGTCGGCGACTTCCCACGATGAACCGTTATGGAATTTGTAGACCGTCGGATTGGAATTGGTGTCAGGCCAGATTTTCGCCGTATCCGCCGGTTCTGTTGTACTCGGAGTTGCGAACCGCTCAGCAAAAATGCCGTTCTGGATAAACGCGGCCGCGACAGCTTCGCCGACCGGCAGCCGAAAGACATTGTTGTTGGTGATCGTCGTACCAAGAGTGGTATCGATGATCAGCATCATGTCCGTTTCGTAGGCGAAATTGTCAGACGACATCTCAGTGCCCTCCCACCGCACTGCGCGTAATGTAGTGCAAATAAGGCAAGTTGTTAAACGGTAGCACGCCAATGGCGCGGCGGCGCTCTCCGGGCGTCATCGATTCATCGCTCAGGATGGCGCGAACCGACATATCCACGCCCGACATATAGCCCGCAAACGGCCCCAGGAACGCATTTGCCTGCGTGCCTTGATATGCGAACCGTGTCGGCGATTCCGGCTGTTCATGCCCCGGGAACAGCGATGCGGCGTACGACACCATGCCGTCCTGCTTGAAGCCGTGTTCGAGCACGCCATTGGCGTACGAAACCATGCCCAGGAGGCCGGACCGGTCAATGCCTTCCGCGACCAGCGTGCCCGGGTTGCTCGGAACATCATTGCCTTTGATAGCCTCGCGCAGCGCGAACGATATCGCGCCGAGCGTCGTCATCGTCACCATGCCAAGCGTTTGAGCATATGCGCCGCTCGTTGTCGCGTTCATCGCAATCCGTGGGCCGGCTGCCAGCATGAACGACATGAACTGCGTAAGCACCTTGCCAACTGGGTGCGACATGCGGAACGGCGTATCCCCGGCGCCGGGCGTGATGATGACCTCGTCCGTGGCTTTCTTCACCGCCAGATAGTAGCGCCGTTTGAGATTGCGCAACGCCGGGTCCGCCGCATCCCACATGTGCGTGTTCGGCGTGAGGAAGCCATCGCTCAGCTTCTCACCGTATTGCTCGAACGCCTCGCCCAGCACCCCGGCATACTCGCGGCCGACGCCGAGCCGCGCCATCCACTGCTGATCGCGCTTCGGGATGGCGTCGAAATTCTTGCGCGCAGCAAGACTAGCGAGCCGGAGCACCTTCTGCTGGATCGTGATGCCGGCCAGGGTCTTACCCATATTGGTGATCGTGGTCAGCCCACTCGCTTTGGCGAAAATCGATCGGGCGACATTCGCGAAATTCCGCACCGGTGTACCGCGATCCAACACATCGCCGGTGGCGGTCATATGCGACATACGGCTCTGGATCAGATACTCAACCCCGACACCCATCTCCTGCAACTCAGCACGCGTGGCGCCGATATGGCGGATGTTGCGCACCAGCGTGCCGATACCGTCTTGTGTGAACGGCTTCACCAGCCCCTGCAACACCATGTTGCCCATTTCCGGCAGCGCCGAAAGCGCGAACAGCCCGCCGAATGACGTGTAAGTAAACAGCCCGGCAGTTTCCGCTACAGTGCCAAGATTACTCGTATTTTGGTCAAGATAGAGCGTTCCTGAAAGACGTTGCACCATTTTATCAAGATCACGTCTGTCAGCCCTGTACTGTTTTTCTAGTTTTCTGAACTTCTTTTTCTTGTTCTTGACATTGGACTTCTCAATAGCGGTGCGCATATTTTTATATTCGTTTTCTATAGCCTCGCCAATTTTACCGACGCTGGTGGTGTTGAACTTGCGTTGCAATTCAATATTCAGCCCGACCACACGTGCGTACCGCGACGCCAGAAAGTTGGCGTCGTTGATCAAAAACCC
>FUIF01024802.1_pt1 | contig 34733 bp, 38 predicted proteins | sample 1003461 | NCBI WGS metagenome assembly FUIF01 (sample SAMEA80401918, study PRJEB19352) | marine metagenome
TGTAGGAGATGCCTCCCTGACTGGCGTTCTTCTGGTACGCGAGACGTTCCCCTGCCTCCAGGCGTGCCAGTGTGCGGGCTACCATCCGACCCGATACCCGGGCAGGCTTCCCACCGTCGCGGGCGATGGTGAATCCGCCGTCCGGGCGAACCTCGGTCACGATGTAGCGGCTACCGGTACGACTCTCGAAGGTGTCCCCAACTGCGACGGGTGTGAGCATGGTGTGTCCTCGGTGGGTGTGTGTGTTTCGTCCTGCCTTGGACTCTTCAGTGCCCCGGCGTCAGGGGCAGACACGGGCCGAAGCCCGGGCGGCTATCCCTCCAGGACCCGTTGAAACTGTGCCCGGGCGATCCGGTAGACGCCGGCGTAGTCAGGGACGCCCCACCAATTGCACTCGGCAACGACGCAGGAGAGAAGCGACATATGGAACGGTCGCTCTTCGAAAATGGCCAGCCATTTGTAGGGACCGGGTGCGTCGACACCGAGAGCCCATACGTCTAAGCGTTCGATAAAAGTATCGACAGCGGCGGAGGCAGTCGCGTTAGCGTGGACCGATGCGAGAGAGTTGGTGGTCATGGTGTGTGTCCTCGGGGTGTGGTGGCTGTCAGTGTGCGGTGCGATCGATCTCGGAGACGATGTAATCGCAGATAACAAAGGCGATCGGAAGGAAGACGAAAGCGGGGATAGCGAGAAGGTAGAGCATGGTGTGTCCTCGGGGTGTGTGGCCGGTGTCGGCCGTTGTTGCTCAATCAGTGTATGGGACCAGTGGTACCAATGCAAGGGATTTTGTGGGGTGGATTCGGGGGAGGTCTCGCACGACGCCCATGGGCACGGGCTTCTGGCCAAAATAAAAGTTCCGTCGCAGGTGTGCACCGTGCGGGGTCAGACCCAGCACACCTCGGGAAAACGAAACGGAAATCCCAGAAAACGAGAATGAAAAGTAAGCTCTATATAGAGTTACCATGCACACCCCGCACAGTAGGTAGGTAGAAGGTGCAGTGGAAGGGGCTTGTCACGGTCGTGCACCATGGACCTGTCAAGGGTAGTAGGTGTGCATGGTCGGCAGAAGGTGCGCATAGTGGGCGGTCTCGCCAAGCCCTGTCTACGCGCCTACCCGGACCCGGACGCGATCGCGCGGAGGTAGGGTGCCAGGACCCGGCCTCGGTGCCTGGGAGGGGGGGGTCCCCCCGGACGCCCACAACCGGCCTACCACCCCTTGGGAGACCAATCCAAGTGCGCGTGTGTTACAAATAAATTGGAGGCACCATGACACCAGCCGAAATCGACACCGCAATCCTCAAGCTCGCCCCGGATGCCATCGCCTGCATCGAACGCACCCTCCGGGGAACGATGAAGGCCAATCAGGCAACCACCACCACCGCTTGGAAGGTCTTGGATCTCGCACGCAAAGCGGGCAGTCTGGACAGCGACGACGTGTCCGAGGAGAAACTGGACGACCTCGCCAACGTCCTGCAGCTCGTACAGAAGTAGTCGCGATGCAGGTGTACGCGACACACACCGGCACCAAGCGCAACCTTAATGCGATGCAATCATCGGGCTGGCGAATACTGCTGACCCCTGACACGCTTGCTCGCAACGGAAACTGCGTGCCGAACTGGCCAGATGGCAGACCAGTTCCCTATGCGCTCGACAACGGGGCCTGGGGTTGTTTCCAGCGCGGAGTGCCATTTGACGACGTGCGGTTCTTGCGCTGCGTCGAAAACGTCGGCGAAGGCGCTGACTGGATTGTCCTGCCGGACATCGTTGGAGAGGGTGACCAATCGTTGGCCCGCTCCATTTCGTGGCTCCCTCGCCTCCCCGGACGGGTGTTGTTGCCCGTTCAGAACGGGATGACAGTAGCGCAGGTTGCGCCGTACATCGGAGGCCGGGTCGGCATCTTTGTCGGCGGCGATACGGAGTGGAAGCTCCGCACACTCCCGGACTGGGGACGTCTTGCGCGCGACAAATGCGCGTGGTTGCATGTGGGGCGCGTCAACACCATTCGGCGGATCGCGATGACCTCGTCAGTTGGGGCGCACTCCGTAGACGGAACATCAGGCACACGGTTCGCCAAAACCATCCCCGTACTCGAGGCCGCTTGCCGCCGGTACAGTCTGTTCCAGTGGGAGCACCCATGGGCCGAGTAGTCCTTCTGTCAGGCGGGCTTGACTCTACCGTGTGTCTTGCAATCTCACCGGCAGTTGCGTGCCTGTTTGTAGACTACGGACAGCCAGCACTCCAGCAAGAACGCGCGGCTGCAGTAGAATCGGCGGCACGGTACGGGGTGCCGTTGTACGAAACGCAAATTCCAATGACCCTGGGTGATATGGCAGCTCCAGCTGGAGACGCTGGACCACGGATTGTGCCAAGCCGAAACCTCGCGATGATTTCAGCAGCGGTTTCCCTCGCAGCAACACTTGAAGCAGACGCGGTAGTTCTCGGAGCGTCACAGGAGGACCGACTGTCGTACCCTGACTGCCGCCCAGAGTTCATTTTCGCGCTCTCGCTCGCGTGTGTTGCAGCTTACGGTGTCTCGGTTGAGGCACCCCTTGAGAAAATGACCCGTCGCGAGATTGTCAACCTTGCCCACCGGCACGGCATTTTCGCCGAACATGTGTGGAGTTGCTACACACCCATCGACGGAAAGCCTTGCGGCACATGCGACTCTTGCAAGCAGGAATCACTGTGACCCCCGCAGAGCAGAAAACGCTCGAAAAACGGGCGTGGAATCTTGCAGGCGATGTGTTGATGGACTCGTCCCTCGAGGGGGATGAATGGGTCCTGGCTCGCGAAATGCTCACATCTGAAATATTGTGGAATTGGGTGCCTACATTCCAGGGGGGGGAAGAGTGACCGAGCCGTTCGTTCCCGACACCGTACCTGGGCACTTGCGCGACGACGTGTCCGACATGCTTGCGAACCGAGCGCATTTCTGTCAGATGCTCCGCATCAAGCACAAGCAGCTGCAGAAGTTCGTGCCGTTCGAGCCGAACGAGGCGCAGCAGCGATTGTGGGCGTTGATGGACACAACCAACCGCGTCATCGTCATCAAGGCTCGACAGGTTGGGATCTCAACAGCGGTACGTGCGTGGCAGTTCCACCGGGCGTACACGAGCCCAAACCCGCTGACGTATGCGGTTCTCTCCTTCCACGAGCGGTCGGCCCGGAACCTCCGACGCATGGACCGCCGGTGGTTGCACGAACTCCCCAACGCACTGCACCGCGACCTCGAGGTAGACAGTGCCGAAGACACCGTGTTCAAGGACACTCTCGCCGGATTTAGCAGCTTCACAACCGGAGGCCGGGGCGGTACCCGGTCGTTTGAGTTCAGCGGGGCGCACTTGTCGGAGTTCGCGTTCTACACAGATGCAGGCGAGGTGCTTGCTCAGTCGATGTCCACGGTCGGCAGCGGGCCGTTGGTCATTGAATCCACGGTCAATGCACCGGGCGACGACTTCCACCGGTTGATCGAAGGCGCACCCGACAACGGCTGGACCGTGTTCACGTACTGGTGGTGGCAGCACGAGCCGTACCGGGACGAACGCATCCCCGAGGACTTCGAGCGCAACATCGAAGAGGAAGAACTCGCCGAGAAGTACGGGCTCGATGACGCCCAGCTGTGGTGGCGACGGCAGCAGATTGCCTCACTCGGCACCCACAAGTTCAAGCGCGAGTATCCGGGCTGCCTGGACGATGCGTTCCTCACGCGGGAATGCACCTACTTCGACCCGCGCGACCTCGACCAGATCGACATGTTGTGGTTTGACACACCCGAGCGCGAGTTCAAGGCACCCGAAGAGGGCTGTCGGTACGTCATGGGTGTAGACGTGGCTGCAGGTGTCGGCCAGGACTACTCCGCACTTGCGGTCGTCAGTCTCACAACGATGCAGCCTGTGTATCTTGAGCGTTCCAACCGTATGTCACCGGTAGACTGGGCCGCCAAGGTAGCAATCGTGGCGCGCAGATACAACAAGGCGCTCGTGTTGTGCGAGGCAAACAACCATGGCTACGTCGTTCTCAACGAGTTGCGCCGGTTGAAGTACACGCATCTGTGGAAGAACGCGCGGGGCAAACCGTGGATCACAACGGTGCGCAGCAAGCTCGATGCGTTCGAGTGTTTGCGCGAGCATGTCAAGGCGGGCATCATCTTCCACTTGGACCAGTCTACGATGCAGGAGCTACGCGGCCTGGAGGTTCGGAAGGTTACACCGGAAGCACCTTCGGGTCTGCACGACGACCTTGCCGTAGCTCTTGCGCTCGCCTATCGTTGTGTGCGCAGTGCTCCGTTGTCTCAACGGCGCGAGTCCATGTCGGGATACATGGACGACTTCATTCGTGAACGCAAGGTCGCGAGGATTCGGTCACAGGCGTTGCCGTGGAGAACCAACACATGATCACACCAGAAATGGCTCGGCGCATCCATGAGAATCACGAAGCGTACTGGAGCGATCGGCGGCCAGAAATGCGCCGTCTGCGCAACGCTTACCTGATGCGGTACTGGCAGCGCAACATGTCCTACGATTCCAACCTGTTGATCGAAACATCCCGTGCCTACGAGATTATCGAGTCTTTTGTTGCATCGTTGTTCGTGCGGAATCCTGCTGTAGTAGTGAAGGCCGACATCCGAGGGCATGGCGATCACGAGCTGACCCAGGAAGTGGTCAATACTTGGCTCACCGACGCCCGGCGCGAGATTGAGGACGCCATGCGGCAGTCGCTCATCTACCCATGGGCAGCGATGAAGTTGTCGCCAGCAAGGTCCAAAGACGTGCTTCGGCGGGTGCAAGTTACGTCCGTTGGTCCTTGGGACATTCTTGTGGACGACGCGGCAGGCAGTTGGCAGACCCAACGGTTTGTTGGGCATCAATACTACGTCCCGATTGACGAAGCGACCGAGCGATACGGGGCGCACGACTACGCGAAGCGGACGTTCAAGCGGTACATCGACTACCAGGACGACGACGACGACACACCATCGCAGCGTAGGGACGAAGACCCGATTGCGAAGTCCCTTAACGACTACATCTTGGTGGTCGAGTTCTACGACTTGGTTGATCAACGCATGGTGGTGTGGTCGCCGGACTTTAACGAAGGCAGGACGTTCCTTTACGACGGCATTGAGCTTGACGTGGGTATTGAAGGGATTGGCGAGAAGTTCGACGGCATCCCGTTCCGCACTGTGTCGGAGCGTCCGATTGTACCGATCGTGCCGCTTTACATGTCGCGCGAGCCTGACGAACCGCTGCGCGGTTTTTCAGCGTTGCGCCGCGTGTACGATCAAGTAGTGGAGATCAACACCATCCGCACTTTCCAGGCAAACGGCATCCGTCGCGCCGCCCGTCAGTGGATTGTCGAGAAGGGTCTGCTGGACGATCAGGCCATGTCCAAGATCGCGCAGGGTCAAGACGGTGAGTTCATCGAAATCGAAGTCAGTCCTGGGCAGGACCTACGGACTGCGATCGTTCCGATGCCGCACAGCCCGGTGCCTCCTGAGCTGCAGGCATACGAGCAGCAGGTAGACAATGACTTTGCCCGCGGCAGCATCATGGCTCCGTTTACGCGCGGCGAGGCTACGAAGGCAACGGCGACGGAAATCACCGCCTTGGCGGCATACTCGGCATCTGAAATCGGTCGGATGGCGCGCGAACGCGATGCGGCTATTGCACAAGTCGCGCAATCCTATGCTGTCATGCTTGCAACGCTACTGGGCGACGAGCAGGAGATGGTGCGGCTCGATGAAAAAGTTCAGGTTCTGACTGCAGACGACCTCACCGGCGACTTCGGGTACTTCGCCGAGGATTCCGGGGCGACGCCAATGACCGAGGCGGTGCGAAAGCAGGAGCTGATGAACCTGATTCCTGTTCTGCAGGCCCTCGGCACGCCCAACGAAGTCATTTTGAAGAACCTCGTCCGTGTTTACGGGCTGTCGGAGGACTTCATGCCCAAGCCGCAGCCCGAAATGCCGCCGGGTGAGCCGCCGAGCCCAGCTGGAGCGGCCCAAGGGGCCGGAATGGGCGTCGGTGTGGGTGAAATCCCGCAACCTGGGTCCGTTCGGGCCATGCTTCCCGATGGAGATTTGGTCTGATGCCGTTGTACGAGTACCCATGTCGTCGCACAGGTCGTAGACTTGAGGTGATTCGACGCTACGAAGACCGAAAAGTGTGCCCATGCGGCTGCGAAGCCCCCCGTTTGATCTCCGCCCCGGCCAAAACCGCGCTCCGGTGGGGTGATACGGCGTGGGAGGGCAAGTATGACCGGAGTTTGGGCACGACGTACCGCAGCCGGGCACATCGAGACGAGCTTATGGCCAAGCGAGGGCTGCGCGAGTGCGCTCCGGGCGAAGTCGAGGCCGAACAGCGCCGCGTGACGCGCGAACACGAGCAACACGAGCAAAACATGCAGACCTATCAAAGTGTGCTCGAGGATACGGGCAGCACGGCGATGGCGATGGCGCAAACCTTCCCAAATCCAGAGGTGTAGCATGGCAGTAGCAACAGACATGGCCATTGATGACGAAATGGTCGCGATGGCAGACGAAATGCAGGCCGCAGGTGGCGAAATCCAGTCGATGGTGGATGAATCTCTGCCATCCGTGCAGGGAATGTTCACGCAGACCGCGATGAACGCCCTTGTGGACGCTACCAACCAAGCACTCGAGGCTGCAGGCTTCGAGGGGGACTACCCGGAGTTCACGTCGGACGTGACCGAGTTCCCTGCGGAGTTCATCCGGGTGCTTGCGATGCTTGCCGACGCAGCCGAAGAGTCTGGGGCCGGTGTCAACCTTGCGATGGAAGGCATCGATGACGATCGGGATGTGGCGATGCTCGCCGCCCAGGTCGCCAACCTCGCACAGAACCAACAGTTTCAGTCGATGATGACTGAGGTGCCGGAAGCTCCAGCCGCCGCTCCCATGGCTGCTGAACCGGCCATGACCGAAGAAGACCTGATGATGCAAAGGATGTGACATGGAAGAACAAGCAGCAGCACCCGCCCCCGTTGCGGACACGGCTCCTGTAGCAGCACCCGCTGAAACCCCCGCTCCGGTAGATGAAGTTGCAGCCGCAACTCCGTCTGATGCCGGTCGCCGCAATCCGCAAGGCGACAAGTACAAGCGCGAGGTCAACGAACTGCTGACGGCCTACGAAACAAAGCAGGCCAGGATCGCACAGGAGCGCCGCGAGGCCGCCGCCCAGGCACCAGCACCAGAACAGCCGGGGCTGCTCGATGGCGAGTCGTGGGACGGCATCTACAAGTCGCAACCGCCTGATGTGCAACGCGCGATGGCAGAAATGCGAAAGGCGTTCACTCGGAAGACGCAGGACTTGGCAGCGGAAAAGCGAAAGGTCGAAGCGCAGAACAAGGCGCTGATGGAAAGCGGCATTGTAGAGCAGCTGGCGGTCGATGCCGGTCGCGTGCCCGAAGACTTCGACCCGTTCAACCCCGACCACTTGATGCAGGTAGTGGAAGCCAAGGTTGCGGCCCGACTGCAGCAGGTGTTGGAGCCGTTGCACAAGCAGAACCAACAGCACGAAGCGCGCGCGCGCTACGAGTCGTTCAAGGAACAGCATCCTGACTTGGTGAACAACGAGGGAATCAAGTCCGGCGTGTACAAGGCGTTGCAGAGTGACCCAAACCTCAAGCTCGAGTCTGCGTACTGGATGGTCAAGGGCAAGGCGTTGGCAGCCGAACAGGCCGAAAACAAAGGCCGCGCCGAGGTTCGCCGCCGTGCAGCACAACGAGCAGCCCAAGTCACGGGGCGGGGCAGTCGTCCCGGCAAAGAGGTCTTGCCGCCAGAAGCAACAGAAGGAAACGCATGGGACATCTACCAGCGGTTGTTGAAAGCACAGCAAGGGTGAGGTAGGCTAATGCCGAGCCAATGAACCCGGTCGGATACGTCATTGGCTCGGCCCCGCCGGTACGTCGGATACGCCTTCATCGCAGCATCAACCAACGAGAAGTTCTATGCCTGTCACTACTGGCGTTCAGAACGACATTCTCGCGAGTACCCTACGGATCCTCCGGGACAAGTTCGTGGACAATACGTTCCGAACCATCCCGCTGCTGGACGCGGTACAGACGCTCGGGAATGTCGAAGATGTCGACGGCGGCTCCTACATCGATAGCCCCGTCATTCTCACCGACCACTCTACTATCACGCAGCTCTCGACGGGCTATGAGGCAGTCAGCCTCGCCGTCAAGGACCCACTGCGCACAGCCACCTACTCGTGGTGTGATGCAGTCGCACCAGTGGTGATCACCCGCAAGGAAGAACTGTCCAACAAGGGACAGCGTGCAGTCGTCCGGATCGCCGAGGCTCGCCTCAAGCAGACGATGGGCATGTTCAAGCGGGAAATCGAGAAGCAGCTGATTCGCGGCAACTCGACCATTCTGACCGACATGCAGACCCTCAACGGTCTCGACAACAACACCAACGGCGACACCGGCTGGTTTGAAGGCAACAACGCCTTCGGCGACCAGGTCAACACGGTTGGTGGCATCGCCAAGTCTGGCTTCCCCAAGTCGTGGCAGAACCAAGTCCAGGACGGCTCGTTCGCCGCCAACGGCCTGAAGAAGATGCAGGCACTGTTGATCGACTGCCAGCAGTTCGCTCCCGAGGGCGATGTCAACGTCATCCTCGCAAGCCCCATTTCGTATGGGCTGTACAAGGACCAGCTGCAGCAGCTCGAACGCTACGTCAGTAGCACTGAGCAGCGCAACATGGCTGGCCGTCTCGCCCTCGAGTTCAATGGCGCTGCCATGTACATCGAGCCGAACCTCGGGTTTACCGGCGGTGCGGGCGCGAACAAGATGTCTATGTACTACCTGAACAGCAGCCTGTTCAACGTGTACTTCGACCGCGATGCCAAGTTCGAGCTTTCGGACATGGAGAACATCTCGGGCTACGCTGCCATGTCCTCAGACATTGCTGTTCGGATGCAGATCTGCACCAGCAACCTGTCGGGTCACGGCGTCCTCGTCAACGCGGAGACCTGACCAATGGCAACCAACGATCTTCTTCAGAAGCTGGATGGTGGTTCCGATTTTGGAGTCACCACTTCCAACCGGCGCCAGTCCGAAGTGTTCATCGCCAAGGAAACCGTCGCGGTCGGTGACTGGGTTGCGTTTGACCTTGCAGCAGCACAGGATGGCGATGTCACCCTGGGCATCTACAAGGCCGACAGCAACTCGACGCCCATCCGCCCGGCGTTCGGCGTTGTGCTTGGATCGCTCGACACCACGCTGGCCGGTGCTGCCGACCTGACTGCCGGTGCACGCATCGAAGTGTGCATCCGTGGCGTCTGCAACGCATCCGTTGGCGACAACGGCGGCGCAGGCAACGCCATCGGCACCCAGCTGCAGACTACTTCTACCGCCGGTACTGTGGATGCAGTCGCTGTGGGTGGCTCCAGTGTGCAGTTCCCTGCGTGCGGCACCTTGGCCGAAACCATCGGTGCCGTCGGCATCACGCTCAAGCGCGTCGTGGTTCACAAGCAGTTCTGAGCCATACCTCCCCATGGCTCACCCCGCTTCGGCCCCGCCGGGGCGGGGTTTCTTGTAGGAGAGCATCATGCCCGGTACAGACCTCCGTGCCCTGCGCGAGTACGTGGCAAACGTGCTCGACTACGATCCCAGCAACGACACATACAAGCGCCAGATCGATCGTCTGCTGAACGAAGCAGACATGTCCATCTGTCTGTCGAAGCCGTTTTCGTTCATCAACAAAGCGGTCGAAGTCACGGCGTACAGCGATCGGTCAGCGACGTTGGGCTTCACCAACAGCGCCACCACAGTGACCTCTGCTGTTGCGTTCTTTGAAGACTGGATGGTCAACCAGGAAATCGAAGTAGACAACGCGACCTACGAAATCACGTTCATCACGTCAGGCACGCAGGCATCGATCTCCCGCAAGTTTACGGGCTCGACCGGCAACTACACAGCAACGGTCATCAACCGGTACCTCGACCTGCCAGCAGATTGCACGACCGTCATGAACGTCGCGCGCCGCACGAACACGCGGACGCCCAACGATCCGGGGATGCTGTCTCCGTTGACCAGGTACGAGGACGAGTGGAACAACCTGCCGCTCGGTGAAATCAACCTGCCCATCTACTGGGTGAACTACGACCCCGCGCACATCAACGGGCCGCGTCGGAACTTCAATCTATCTACAGTAGCGGCGGTAGCCCAAGGGCTGCGCACGTTGGAGTTCACCAGCACGTTCATCAAAGGGGGGCGCGAAAGCACGCACGGCGAGGTGGTGACGCAGACGTTCCAAGACAACCAAGATGTTCGCATCGAGCCCTTTTCGGGCAACATCGCCGATGGGTTCCTTAAGCGATACTACATTCGTTGTCCGACCCTCGGATACAACGCATGGCGGCTGCTGTCAGACCCTGCAGGTGCAGCGGGGTCAACAATGGAACTGGCCCCCAACGATGTCGCAATTCGGACATTTACAAATCTCGATCGACAAGAGTTTGTTGATACCGAAACACTGTTCGACAACGAGCGCCTGCAGTATTCGGACGGCTTCACGCAGCGGATCCGCCTGTACCCCCGACAGGACAAGGACTACGTGTTCACCGTGCGGTACATGCAGAGGCACAAGCCGATGCAGGAGGACGGCGACGTGTCGGCAATCCCGCCCGACCACCGGATGTTGATTGCGTACAAGGCGCTGTCGGACATCTTCGTCAAGCACGACAACCTTACGCAGTCGGAGCTGTACCGCCGCCGGTTCGATGAGATGCTGTTGCGTCTCGAGCGGCGGTACTTGATCACCCCAGCTCGTAGAATCGTGAAGGGCAACTGGCTCACCAACATGGAGCCCAATGGCTTCAGCCGGTTCACGACCCTGGTTCACACATGAAGGGCAGCATCGTACAAGTTCGCATCCTGGGCGGGATGCAACAGACGTTGCCCCAAGAGGTGCAGCACGCCACGCTTATCGAGAACATGACGCTCGATTCAGATACGCAGGCGTTCAGCAGCCGCGTCGGGTACGAGAAGTACCGGCCTGACCCAACCGACCAGTTCAACCCCTTCGGTTCGTTGGGCCGCATCGACAGCCTGTTCGTTGTCCAGCAGATGCCGGGCGGTGCGCGGCAGACCATTCTGTTTGAGAGTGGCGGCACCCTGTACCTGTACTACGAAGTAGGCCAGGAGCATGTTCTGGTATCGTTGGTTGCGCGCACCAAGCCTGCAGCCACAGATTCAGCAACCGTTTACACGCAGTACCAAGACCGGGTCATTGTCACCAACGGGCATGATGCCCCGTTGATCATCCGCCCCTGGCCGCTCCGCAACTCGGCAGACATTACGGCTGCAGTCAAGCGCGCAATAGTACGTCCGCTCGGGTTCTACGGCGCACCAGCAGCACCCGACACGCTCAAGGTTGCAACGCTCGACGCAACAGCATCAATCACCAGTACCAACACGTTCACGGGCAATACGACAACCAACTGGTGTCCGACGCGCCCCAACGCGATTGCTTTCCCAGGTCTCGGTCTCGGAGCAGCCTCAGAAAACAGCGACAACAAAATCAAGTACAAGGTGTCGTACATCAGCGACACAGGCTCAGAAAGCCCGTTGTCAGAAGAGAGCGCCGTGCTGTGGTCGATCCCAGCCAACAACTCAGGTTTTCGGTACGCACCCTCAATGCGCCTGTCGCTTGGTCCTGCAGGTGTTGTGGCTCGTCGGGTGTACCGTTCGGGGAACAACACCGACGCGTTCTTCTTCCAAGACGATGTGCGCAACAATGCCGAGCAGCTGTACCACACGTCTACTGGTTCAACTGGCGCGTCGGCTCCATCGAAGCTGGACAGCATCGCTTTCCCCGCAGTCAACGCGCGAGTGTGCGCGGTGTTCAAGGAGTGCGTGTTCCTCGACGGAGGCCGCGATCAGTCATCGACGTTGTTTTTCAGCAATCCGGGCCGCCCCGACCAGTACGGCTCGCTTGACTACATTTCGCTAAACAGCGATGGCGGCGAGGTTGTTGCTCTCGTCGCCTACTACAACAACCTGATTGTGTTTCGGTCGGCAGGCATTGACGTGTTGACCGGTAGCTACGGGTCGTTCACGGTTCAGACTGTGACAAGCCAAGTGTCGTGTCGAGGGCCGAATGCGATCGATGCGGTGCCTGGTGTGGGGCTGGTCTTCCTTGCGGAAGACGGCATCTATGCTTTGCAGGGTGGCTTGGACGGTGGGGCCGAGTTCAAGGTGATCTCGTTGGGCATCGGGATCCGCAAGGAAGTACAGCGGCTCACACTCGAATGCGCTGCACGCGCGGTCGGTCGGTATTCGCCATCGGAGCGCGCGTACCATCTGTACCTCCCAGCCGATGGCAACGACCGCCCCAGCCTGGGTTGCGTGTTCCATCTGGACAAGGGCGCGTGGTCGTTGCGTTCGGGGTTCCCAGTTGGGGCGCTGGCCCAGTTGAACACGGGCGTGCTGCTGTTCGGCCATCACACGGGCGCAGAAGCAGGAGGGTCCAACCCACCAGCTGGGCTGTTTGTTCTGAGTTCGATCCGCTCGATGGGCGGCACAATCGTGGCGGACTCCTACACGCCGGGCAACCCGCCACTGTCTATCTACGAGTCATGCTGGCACGACATGGGCGATGCACAGCAGAAAAAGCAGGTGCAATACGTGACGCTGTGGGCGCAAACGCGCGGCGACGTGACGATCAACTTCCGGTACTACAAGGACTTTGAGGCCGCTTCGCTCGATACGGACACACGGTTCGTGTATCAATCGCCAGATCAAAGCAATCAGCCCGTGCTGGGCTCTGCGTTAGTTGGCACGGCTACATGGCAGGACGCGCGACTGGTTCCGATTCGACTGCCGGTTGCGCTACAGTCGTGCTCGTGGTTCAAGTTCCGCATCGAGACTACCGATGACATCCTGTTGGTCGGCTATGAAGTGGAGTACGTTTCACGGGGAACATCAGTCATCCAAGGGAAGCGTCAATGAAGCACTGGACACAGCACGACGCGCGAACTGACCACCTCGTAGAAGCCGACCAGTTCAACCGGCAGCAGCGAGCGTTCCGGGGAGCGATGACAGGGCTGGACCGTGCGCAGTACCCTGCCGGTTGCGTGACCGAGGCGATGCTCAAGCCAGCCTCGAGGCACAAAGTGTGGGTGTATGCTCCATGGCCCGCTGCTGCTGCGCACGCGGACAGTGAGGGCGAGCAAACGGCATACCGAGCCTCCCAGCCCGACACTCTTTCGGAGCAGTTCCGCGCATTGACCTATCAAGAGTTTCAGCCTGGGTGGACGACTGCGTTTGAGGACACGTTGACGCCGTTCAAGGGTGGTTCGCTGCTCACCGACTGGTGTGGAAACATCGCGCAGCAGGTGTACTTCACATGGACAAACCATGCGAAGGGAACATCAAGCCCGATTGGTCGGCCAAACGACAAGCACATCGGGCTCCGCGTCCTGTACAACGGGCTGGTAGTGTGCGAGCGGTACGGTCCGGCAAAGCCGATGGATTCGTTTCGCGTTGTGTGCGAGTCGCAGGTTCCTGCAGGGCCGGTGCGAGTCACGCTGCAGTTCCAAGCAACAGCCAGTGGGCCGGACGATGCGCTTGTGGACAACACGCACGCCGACTTTTTGATGCAAGCGCATCTGTTGAGCAATCGGGTGTTGTTCATTGGGAGATGGCGATGAGCCGGATCGAACGCTCGCGTGTTGAGGCGACCGAAACTACGGACGCGACCACGTTGAACAACACTTACGACGACTACAGCCAAGCAGGTGCGCTCGATGAAAACAACACGCGGAACGCTGCGTTTGACTCGTCGCATCTGACCAGCGCATCGATTTTGCGCAACAGCAAGGTTGCCCAGCTCGGCAACACCGGCATGTTGCACACAGCGCCGACTACTACGTTGACACACACGACGAGTCTGGGTTCACCCGTGCATCACGTCGTGCAGGACAGCACAGGAACCGAGACAATCCTTGATGTTGCAAGTAGTCCGTGGACTGTGGCGACTGGCGACATCATTCGAGTGTTTTGGGATCTGTCAGTAAACCCGTCAACTACGGGCGCTCCTTGGAACGGAGCGAGTGCGAAAGGGCGGTATGGGGTCGAGACAATACCTGCGGGCGGGATTGTCATCACTGATGGTCTGCACTGCTGGGCGGCCTACCTCGAGTGGGACATCACGGACGCTACGCTCAACAACTTTGTCACGGTGCCCAACCAGGATGCGTTCACCGAGAGTTTTAACGGCGGTGCAGACAAAGGTATTCCCGTCTCGAAAACAGCTGCCACCACGTTGATTAGCGCGTGGACCATCTTCAACCTCGCCAGCGCGCAATACGGCAAGGTGCCATACGGGGGCTCGCCTGCTCCACCTCCCGGTACATACCAGTCGCAAGGATGGTTTGGCACGCACGGGATGTGGGTGTACGAAGCGGGTTCGGGCGCAACCGTCTACGGGATCCGCGTAGTGCTCACTGGGCTGCTGCACCCTGCGCACATTACTGGTGGATCAAACCAGAACGTGCTGTTGTACGACATTAACGTCAGTGGCGCACTGGAATACAAGGGTGGCCGACTGACAGCAATCCAGATGCGGGGCGAGTGATGGCGTACACCAAACCAAACAGCTTCACGAATGGCGCAGCCCTTACAGGGCCGGACCTCAAGGGCAACGATGATGCGCTGAAGGTGTACTTGCACGAGGGTGTTGTTGCAGGCGACCTCAAGGCAACCTCGTGGATTGAGACTCGCCATTTGCAGCCACCCATCCTCGAACCTGTGGCGGGAATCCAGCACGGCGTCACGGGTGTGCAGGGCAGCCAGTGGACCGGCGGCGTGGCCGTGAAGTGCCAGTTTGCTACAGCGTTTCTGACTGCTGCGCGTGCGAACACGACCAACCAAGCCTCGTGGGCGGTCATTCCGCAAACAACGATGCAGTTCACGTTGCGCGGTGCAGCCAAGGTCATCTTCCACTGGTGGATGGAATCGACCAACGGTCCCGACAACTCGGGCGGGACTGCCGGTGCAGACGGCTACCTGTACGCATCGGAGTACACGGCAGGCGGGCTTTTGGCAGGCACTGGGTTGAAGTCCGTCGTACCCACCTACGCCACGGAGTGTGTGTCCAACCATCAAGGCTGGCAGAGCAATCCTCCTGGCGGCGCATTGTATCCCTACACCCTGCTCGGCTATGGGAACATGGCGGGCACCAAGGTGTTCGACGCGACCGACACAGTGGTTGTTGGGCTAGCGCACTTGTCCTTGATTGATCGATCGGCGATCATCAACTGGGGCATCAACATCGAAGCGTACTACCTGTGAGGGCATCATGGCAGCACCCCTTGTCGTTCTACCAATAGCAGCAGCAGCCGGTCAGGCGATCGGTGCAGGTTTGCGTGCTGGCGGCGCATTTAGCAGCGCCAACGCGATGATGCCGGACGGGTTCCGCACGCGGTTGGCAGACCTCGAGCAACGCGAAAGAGCGGGCGAGCTTGGCCTGACAGACACGCAGCGGATGCGGATGGAGCAGGATGCAGCCCAGCAACGAGGCGCTGCATTGGTCAATGACCAGTCGCGCCAGCTGCAGCAAGCGCAGATGTTTGCAGGGGGCGGGGCGTTCACTGGTCGCGAAATGTTCCAGAACGAAATCATGACGCAGGAAAACCAAGCACGGCTGGCCATCGAGTCACAGCGGCGCATGATTGAGGCTAACGAAGCAGCAGCGGCGCGGCAGATGGCAACGATGCTGGAGCTTCAACAGCGAGAAGCAGATGCGATGGCAGCCCGCAAGGCGGCTGGGTTCAACCTCGCTGCAGACATTGTGGGCCTGGGTGCAACAGCAGGTGTCGGCATCGCAGGAACCCGGCAGTACGCGCAGGGCGCTCAGTCGTTGATGAACGCAACCCGAGGCACGCAGGCTGCACGAGACGCACAGATGCAGATGATTCGCGGGCAGATGGCGATGGGCATGGTGGGTGCGTTTGGCGGCAGACCTGTTGCGCTTCCTGCCGTGCAACCACAGGCGCTCCCACCCGTTCGTCCGATGGTGCGTCCGATGTCTACGCAAGAAGATCTGCAGGCCCAGGCCGCAGGAATGACTCCCATGCCATCGTACTACCAAGGCTATTGAGGTTTCCCTATGCCGTTGCCGCAACCGACATACCCGCAGTACAGGCCGCAGTCCTTCCTTGAGAAAGGGGGGGGAGGGGCGCTGACGAAGGCGTTGGAACTGTACGCCAAGTACCACCCCGCAGCCATGCAGCAGCGGATGTACGGCGTGCTGCTCGAGGAGGAGCAGTTCCTCGCAAAGGACCGGGCAGCGCAACGCCAAATACTGGCGGAAGAACGGCAAGAGCTTGTCAGTACGCTGTCTCGGTTTCGGGAGACGGGGCTCGGGCCATCGGGTGCGGTCGGCGGTCGGAGCGGGTCATTCGGCGCGCGCGCAGGCAGCGCAGGCGGGATGTCTGACTCAGTAGTTCAAAGGTACGCAGGCGACCAAGCCGAGAAGTTGGTTGCCAGCAAAAAGCGGTCGCGTGAAGACCGGAACTTGATCTACAACGATTTTCGCCCCGGCAACGTGCATCAGACGTTGATTCAAAACATCACGCGCAGTCGTGAGTATTCGTCAAACCGGATGCTAAGTTCCGATCAGTTGAAGGAGCTGATTGCTCTCGAAAGCGCCAAGATGGGCAACACGCTCGCAGGGAGCACCCAAACCTACAATCAGGCTGCAGCTGCAGCAACCGACCTGTGGACAGACATCACAAGCCGGTTTCCAGGACTCGTCAAAACAAGCCTGACGCCAGATGGCAACACTGTATTGACGGTGACAGATGCGGGCATGGACCTCGCGCAAACAATCGACGACGAGTTCAGGGCAGAAGGGCGGAACATCAACTTCCTTGTTGGAAGTCTCGCAAGCAGCAAGTCACCCGCGCTCAGAATAGATCAACAGCGAAACTATGAATTGCTGACCGTAGGCGCGGAGCCGGGCAAAAGCGCGGCTGAAAAGGAAATGGATCGCCGGATGGCGGCAGCTTCAGCAGACGGGCAGGTCACTGAAAACGAGCAACAGCAGCTCGACCAATACCGCAAGCTGCACGGGCTGGCTGCTCCGTTGGACGAGCAAGAGCAGGCGTTCCTTGTGCGGTACATGGATGCCTTGCGCAACGACGGCATCGCTACACGCGAAGAACTGGGTACCGACTACGACTCCGCGCGTGCGGCCTACGAGAAGGCGCGCAACCTTGAGCGACTGCCCCGAGGGATGGCCGCGTTCTACGACGAGTCATACCTGCGCGGGCTGCAACGCATGTCGCAGATCGATCAACAGATGGCAGACCTGACAGTTCCAGGCAGCCCGATGCAGCGTGCAGCCCAGCGTACATCTGCAGGCACAGGTCTGCCGGGGCCGCTACCCAAGGTGCCACTCGAGGCGATCCAAGCAGCAAGTCAGGTACACCCACTTGCAGGCGAGGTTCTGCCATACGCCATGCAGCGAGTCCAAGGTGCAGCTGGCGATGTCACTCCGCAGGATGCTATCGAGCGGTTTGCAGATCAATACATCAACATGGACACAACGCGGGACTTCTCAGCGTATGTCAATGCAGTCACCAAGCGGTATCCCAACGACCCGCTCAAGCGCCGCAAAGCCCTTGCGTACTACGGTGCCAAGAACTACCAGAAGGACACCGAGCAGACCACGTTGTCGCAGGGGGCGGTAACAGCAAACGCAGACGAGGCATTGGACGAAGGGGCACTGTTCCTGCAACAAGTAGACGTGTCTGCGCCGGTAACGGTACCTAAAACCCCAGTTACTCCAGGGGTGAATGAACTAACGTACCCGCGTGTGGATGCGGTGCTTCCGGGCGGCGTGGACTTCCTATGACGCCCGCTGAACTTCGCCAGCAAGCCGAGTACGCCGAGACGATTGGCAGAAGTATTCGCGCCGAAGTCCTGTACAAGCAAGCCGACCGGTTAGAAGCTGAACAGGCAGCTGCGCGTTCTGCCTCCGTGTCCTCTGGCGGTTCGCGCAGTGCGCCCATCTCCGATGCTCCGATGCCCGAGACGTACCGGCGTCCGCGCACCGCTGCCGAAGCAGGCATCGCACCGGTACAGATAGTGCCCGAGCCCGAGCCCGAGCCGTCGTTTGATGACCTGCTGGGAGCACCCCCGGCTGCACCGACCAGCATGTTGACTCCCCGCAAAACGGGCGACATCTACACGCGAGGCATCGGCTCGCAGCAGATTATCGTAGATACCCCGCCGGGTACGACCACAGACTTCGGTGGCCTGCTGGGCGATGCGGCGTACACCAAGCCGCCCGCGATGCTCGGGTTGGATCCGCGCTTCGACTACTACGAGCAGTACACCGACACGCAAAATGCAATCAACAAGTGGATCCGCAACCGCGTGTCTCAGCTCGTCAGTGTGCAAGGTGTTGCTCCAAGTGTTGCGCGAGACACCGCAAACCGCGAAGCCTCGGAGAAGTTTCGACGGATGCGCGTAGGCCCGGACGGCAAGCCTACAACGACAGGCGAGGGCGGCCTGCTGGACTTCATCCCACAAATGCGTGAGTCCCGCATCTACGAGACCGAGGCGTTGGACGAACAGGGCAATCCCATCATGGATGCGTCCGGCTTCTCGGTCATGACCGAAATGTACCGAGACCCAGACACAGGGGAAATGCGCCCGTTCACCGAGTCGGAACGGTTGCTTGAGGCGTATGCCCGGCAACGGGTAGACCTGGATGAAGTAGCCCTCAACCGGGCGGAGCGTGCCGCGTCGTACCAGCGAATGATGAAGGACGCGGTAGACAAGGGCGCGATGGTACTCAACGACGAAGAGTACGAGCGTGTTGAGGATGCGGTGTTCAACAACCTCGAGCCTGTTGTGTCCGGGTACTTGCACTCGTTGGATCGCGAAAGCGGCAACATCACTGAGACAGCAGCAGGAGCATCGCTGCGAGGGCTCGGCGGATTCCCAGCTGCGTTCAATGAAGCGTTGATGGAATACACGCCGTTGTTTTGGGAGCAGGATCCTGAGACCGGAGAGCCGGTAGACCCTGACAGCTACGCCTACCGCATCCACAAGTTCAATCGCGACTACTTTGAGTCGCAAGGATTGAGTCCAGCCGAAGTCGACAACCTCACCACAGGCCCTCTCGGGCTGATGAAGGACGGAAGTTTCCGGCAAGATGCTGGCGTCGACGTACCTGTACTGCAGGACATGGCTGTTGCAGCCAACCTGCCAAAGCTGTTCCAGCCTATCCAGCGGCGGCAAGCAACACCGGTAGACCCAACCGGGCGGCGCGCAGTCCCCGATGACGCATCATTCCCAGGCCGGGTAGCCGCTGCAATCCAAACAGGTCGCAGCCTGGGCGACGACATGATGTCCATGCCTGCGATGCGTGGCGAGACGGCTGGCCTGATGGCACCCGGCATGGGTGTGCTGGCCGAGACCGACATGGTGTACTTGTCCAATGAGGCAAGCACAGCGCCCTACTGGTACGGGCTGACCGGTGAGATGATCTACCCTGCAGCTCCGCTTGCCAAGGCTGCGTCCGGTGCTGTACGCGGAGCCAGTCGCATCGTGGGTGCAGCGGCTGAAGCAGCAGGCACTGGGGCACTGCTGAAACGAGCGCAGTATCTGGCTGATGTTCCGGCAGAAGTGCGCCCGTTCCTGTACCCCGAGGCCGATCTGGTGGAAGGTGCGCTGAAGGGGGCTGCGCGGGTTGCTAAGGCCACCGAGAAGGCAGCCTATGTGGCAGGCCACCCCGTGCAGGCATCGCGCCGTGCGCGCCTTCTACGGGCCGCACAGGACATCACGGAAGGACGCTCGCAGCCGGTCAACGATCTGGACGTATTGAAAGACTTGCACAATGTACGGCGGGTGACCGGTGAGGCAACGGCTGGCGAAATCCTGTCACCGTATGCGCTGCAGTCGGTCCTCAATGCCAGCGACGAACCAGTCACTGTCGGTCAGTTGCTTGATGTGGTGGCCGACTCGCCTGTCGGGCGACACTTGTTGGACGAGGCAGGCGTGCTGGGGCGACCGATCACAGCCACGGTTTCACCCGGCGAGCAGGAGAAGTTGCGGGCCGCGATTGCACGCATCAACGTAGCCTCGTTGCGCAAGACGTTGGGTGACATCGCAAACGACCTGGACCTCACGCCCCAGGAGCAGGCCAGGAATATCCTGAGTCAAATGCACGCAGCAGGCATTGAGACCAAGCACTTCCCCGAAGCCAGAGCGTTGAAGCAAATTGCGAATGGCGTAGACGAAACGCCCGTGAAGGCTGTGCTGGACGACATGTTCATTGGCATCCCCACTCGTGTGCAGCGTGGGCCGCAGAAACCTGTTGTGGAGTCGCTGCACGAGATGGGCAATCAGCTGCAGCGCCAAGCACAGTCAGACGAAGTGCGGCGCATGACCGGCGAGACTGGCCGCATCATGGCCCGCCGCTTGGGTGAAACACCGGTCAACCGCTCCACGATTGCCAACCAGTCGCAGGAGATTGTGCTTGCAGCAAAGGCGGCGGGCGGTCGTTTGGTCGAGGCAAGCCTTGAGGACGTTGTTCCCGACGACTTGATGTTCGTGACGAAGACGTTGATGGCTCCTGCCAGCAAAGTGACTGACGATGTCTTCGATGAAGTAGCTGCGCGGATGGGTCCGTTTCAGCCTGCTGCTCGAGTAGCTGACGTGGGTGACGCCGTTGATGGTGTGCGTCCTGTGGTCTTCGACTTCCCCGAGGTAACGACAGAAGAGTTCATCCGGGCGGTGGGTGTAGACAACATCCGTCAGTCGCGCGGGTACACCGAGATTGTCGGTCGGTTGAAAGATGGCAACACGTTGACTGCTGCCCAGGCCGACGTTGTGCAGGAAGCCATCAGCACCCGCATGTTTGAGCAGGTGCTCGGACGGTATGCGGCCCCGTTGATGGCTTCGCCTGCACGGCAGCCTCGGCAGTTTGACCTTGCCTCCCAACCCAGGGTCAACGTCGGGCTGGAAACAGATCGCGCCAAGGCAGTTCCGCGCGCCCCTGTCGTTGCGTTTGAAAGCAATCGGTTCAGCTCGCCATTGATGCAGGACGCTGCGATGGTGTTGGCCGAAGGTGGCGGGCGTCAGTTTGCCCAGGTGCTACGCAAAGCAACCAAGGCATCGACCAAGGAAGCGAAGGAGGCTGTGTTCACGGTGGCTCCCGAGGCAGCGCCCGGTATCCGAACCATGCAGCAAAGGTTGAGCGACGAGTTCGGTGCTGTTTCCGATAATTTGCAGAAGGAAATTCGAGACACTGCCTTGCGGCCTGAGTTCAAAGGCAACCCCGAGGGCGCGTTCAACACAGTGGTGCGCCGACGCTTGGATCGATTGAACCAGGACATGCAGTTGGCGATCCAACGCCAAGCGCAGGAGCTTGCCGACAGCCTCAACATGACCGAGAAGGAGGCCATGTTCAACATCGCCTACCAACGCGGTGCAGGTCAGGAGGTTGCAGGTATTGGTGAGAGTGTGCGCGACATTCCCCAAGACATGGGCCGCATACTGATGGAACGTGAAGAGGCAATCATTCGCAAGCGTGCGTGGGAGCATGTGCTTCGCGACTTCTTTGGCAAGGACCTGTACGAGCAGCACATTGGCGATCGGGGACTCCTCGATGACTACATCAAGAGCGGTCCGTACCGCAAAACTGGTAGGTTCGTGGAGTCGCCTGCTGAGATTGAACCTCTAACGACAGCCGGTGTGCGGGATGTAGTCCAACGGATTCGCGAGGCAGACCAAGCACTCGAAGGCATTGGTGCTGCAGTAGGCCGCACGCCGAAGACATCTCGTGATGCAATCGTCCCCGTGCTCGAGTCGTGGGCTGTGTCTACGGACATGGAAATGGCAGCCCGTCGCGCGTACCGGGCGTTGAAGGACCAGCACCCACAGGTGGCGGCAGACCTGTTGCCGACGATGTACAGTCAGATCCCAGCCCGCAAGTTTCGCGAGGCATCCACCCCGCTCACCATTCGCCGCAACATGCTGGGAGCATTGACTCGACTGGGTGCGGGGCGCGGTGCAACGGCAGCGCAGAAGGCTGAGCGGATGGCTGAACTCCAAGCGCGGCCCGAGTACAGCGACTTCCTACGGCGGGCAGTCAACGAGAGCGGGCAGTATGTGGCTGGAGCCAAGGGCACGTACCAGATGCAGGACACTGGCGAGTTTGTCAACGACCTGGACAACTTGTCGCGCAACGCTTTGATGAACCTCGACCCTGCCGCGCGGCAGGACTTGGTTGAGCAAGTGATGACGCAGATGTTGACCACCGGTTCGCCCGTCATTGACTACCGGACACTGATGCGAAGCTGGGACGAGTCGCCCAACCTCAGCATCAAAGCGTTCCAGAAGCAGTACGCTACCAGTGAGCTTGGCAAAATCATCGCTGAAATGGATCGTCGCGTGTTTGAGGCCGGCCCTGCGGGTGTGCAGTTTGAATCTGGTGCAGACAAGTTGTTGTACGAGGCCATCGAAAACGCCCGCGCTGCCGGGTACGACGACACGTTTATCGTGCAGATGCTTCGACAGTCGCTGCTCGAGTCCACATTCAACACGGCGATTGCGCCCATCGTAGATGAAGTGACTGCCAATGCCCGCGCCATGGGCATCCGTCCTCAGCTGGGCAAGGGTGCAATCACGAACGCGGTGTCGTTGACGCGGAGCCTCGATCCCTACGACGATTCAGTCATGGTACTTGGGCCGGACATGACGGAGATGGTGGAGACCCTGAAGAAGTCAGCCATCAGCGGGCAGTTGGCCGACAACCTGGAGCAGCTTCGCCGTCGCGACCAGTGGGTGCAGGCGTCTCGCGGCAAGGAGGGGTTCAGCAAATTCAACTATGCAGTCTCCATGCTGGAGGATGCGTCTACGATTTCTCGACGGGTAGTCGGTGGCGGGATGCTCGGGGCAGGTGTGTATGTTGGCGTTGCAAACATCGCCGACGAAGACGTGCCGTATGCCATCCCCGTACCGAACACGCGGTACATCAGCATGAACGCCCTGACTGCGCCCATCATCGCACTGACTACGGTTGGCATGAACAACGCCATCAAGTCCTACGGGCGGACAACCGGGTTCCGTGGGCAAAGCCGGGATGTGGCACGGCAGCTGTCTACTGTCGTGAACCGACCCTTGGTAGATGCTGTGAGTACCCGCCCCCCCAGTGCGGTTGTGTTCAAGACGGACGCTGGCCGCGACATGACGTATGGCGAGTTGCGCGGGATGATCGATCGCAACAACCTGGGCTCGTCTCGTGGGCAGGTAGAGTTCACGGATGCGTGGGTCAATGATTCGTTGCGTGATGCGCGGTTGATGGCAGACGGTTTGCCGACGCCCGAGTTCCGCCAGTTTGCCCGGCAGTTCGACCCGACTCGCACCAACATCGCACAGTATTTTGCAAACGCGACGGACAAGGCGCTGCGTGAGAATCTGTTTGCCAGCGCGATTCAGCGCGGGATGACAGAAGCACAAGCGGCAAACCTCGCGCGGAATGTCGTGCTGGACTACGGCGCAATCCCTGCGAAGGTGCGCAACACCATGAACAGGCATGTCCTGTTCGCGTCGTTCCGAATGGCTAACTACTTCGCCACACTCAACGCCCTTGCGCGTGACCCCGACACCTTTATCAAAATAGTGCGCGCCCAGCAGGTCAACCAGCAACGCACCGACGCATGGCTGATGGGGCCGGACTACATGAAGGCGCGCACGATGCTGGGCAAAGAGTACGTGTTCGACGGGGATGCAGGTGCCTCGTTGTTCGGGCCGTCGCTGCCGCCGATTGATGCGATGGTGGACGGGATGCGGTTGGCATCGTTTGTTGCGAACCTGGGCGCAGAGGGCAACAGTGCGTGGACGCGGCTCGGCGACACGGTTGTCGAAGAGAACCTTGTGCCGTGGTTGAGTGCAGGCATTGATGCCTACATGAACAGCAGCGACCCAACAGGCCGTGGCTCGCGGGTGCCGTCTGATGTGGTGGAGTGGTCGATTCAGAACAGCCCCGACCAGTTCTGGCCGTTTTTCAAGAAAGAGTTCAACATCGAGCCGGTGGCACCATCGGAGCGGTTGCGTGGTCGTCCGTCTGCAATCGATCCGCAGGCCCCCGAGCGTGGGCCGGTCGAGTATCGGTTCGGCTCTCCCGAGGATTCTGCTCGTTTCAAGGCGTACATGGTGGCGCTTCAGTACATGCAGATCAAACGCACGACCACTGACATGACCAACATGCAGATGTCGTACAGCCCGAGTGACTACCTGCAGGTCAAGCGGCAGGGCATCGAGCCCACAAGCGGATTGCTGTTTGGTGCGGGTGCGGCGACACCGTTGTCGCTCAAGTCGATGGACCAGGTAGCGCGCGAAGCGTTGCGGCTGTCGGCTCAGAAGGCTCGCAAGCAGACGCCGAAAGAACAGTAGTCGTGTTAGGGTGTGCAGGACGATGGCCGTCCAGACAGCGGAGGCATCATGCCAGCCAAGATCGTTTCATTCTTCCACCATTCGGTGGTCACCAGCGACGTTGCAGTCACGGGTACGTTTGCATCTGCCAAGCGGCATGAGCACGACCTTCGGGCAGGCGCGACCCCCGGTGTTGCCGGGCAGCGATTCCGCGAACGTGTCGAGGGCATCACGGTACGCCTGAGCGCGGTCGGTAGTGCGACCAAGATCACGATCAAGGTCTGCCTGGATGCTGCTGGCGATGACATCGTCATCCCCGATGTCGAGGCCACCATCGCGACTGGTGTGAGTACAGCAACGAAGGGAGCTGTGGCCTACGCGGTCAAGGTTCCGTTGTTCCAGTCGGCAAGCGGCGAGATTGGAAAGCTCTACCTGTTTCTCAAGGCAGACAACAACTGCACCGTCGATCGGACCACCATCACTTGGTGTGAGACATGAGCAACGGAATTGTTCCGGTGTTTAGTCCCACGACGGGTGCCAGTGGTGGCGACTCTGGCGGTGGTGGCGGTGGTGGCGGTGCGATTGTCACGCCCCCCGCTCCAACCTCGCAGGCCGTGGCCTCGGGCGGATCGTTGACCGCCAAGACGTTTGGGGCGTTCACCGACCCAGGCGGTCGGATCGATGCGACCAAATACCTGGCGACCACTACCACCGCATCAGGCTCTACGAGTTGGAGCGGAACTGGCTTGGGTCCCTTTACGGCCAGCGGCTCGGCGGACGGGGATGCAGGTACGCTGTCCCTGACAGCTCGGGATGCCAGCAGCAACCCACTGGCCACTGCCGTGCACAGCTACGAGCGGGCGAGCGCAGCCGGTCCGTCATGGGTAGTGACATCGGACACCGACCTGACCGGGCTGCCCAGCACTACTCTCAGTGCGGGCTCGCAGGTGGTGTCAGGCATCACTCTGGTGGCCGAGGCTGCTGGAGAAACCGTAGGTGGGGGGGCAGGGCTAACGTGTGCCGCCGCCAAGTATGCCTACCAAGACGTGTCAGCGTTCTACTCCAGCGAGCACCCGCGCCTCGTCGAGTTGAAGATCGTGAACGCAGCATGGAGTGGAAGTGGCACAGGACAAGCAGTGCGAGGACGCCTTTTTGTCGATACGGCTGGATCGGGGCCGGCTGCGCAGACCCGCTATTACCCCAGTGGCGGGGCGATGAGAGTGCAGGCACAGTGGCAGCCCAGGTATGCGGGCAGCAGCGGTGGATTCAGCACGAGCGGTGGCAGCTTCGACCACTCAGGGGATGGGGCTGTACTGACATGGTATTCCTACATCGCGATGGTGCGAGGCACCTACTACGTTTGGATTTCCAAGACAGTCAACGTCCCTACCAACTTAGACGACCTACTCACGCCTGATGCAGATACGTGGGTTGTTGGCGTGAACGCCTACTCCGTGTTGGGTACTGCAGCGTACTTCCCTGCCACAGCCCTGGCTGGCATATTCAACCAGAGTAGTGGCAGTGCGGGCCTTCTCGAGAATGTCCGAACCTTGGAGTTCAAATGAGCCACGCTCCATCCGAGATGCAACCGTGGATGCTCGACGGCGGTGCGGTGGACATCCCGTGCGACGAAGCCATCACGTACTGGCGGGCAGGCGACACCGACTGCCACTTGTCGTTGTCGGACGGGTCGGAGGTGGTGTCGGTCCGAGCCACACCCGAGGTGGCGGCGTCGGTGCGGGCAGACATCCAGGCGCGCATGGCAGACGGTGAGTCCACACCCGTGCTCGCATCCCATCTTACCCAGCTGGGGCTTCGTGAAGCAGTCCAGGCGTGGGCGGTGGAAGACTGATGGACGAGTCTACACTCCTGACCCTGGCAACCGGACCGACCTCGAGCCTCATCCTGCTGCTCGGGATGGGGCTGGCTGGCTGGCGATTCGTGACCCAACAGCTGGTCCCGGCCGCATCGCGCTGGGTTGACAGCCATCTTGCCCAGGTGGACCGCCTGATCGACGAGCATGCTGCCGACCGCAACGCATGGCTGGCCGAGATGCAGGAGTGTCGCGAGACCAGCACCCGCATCGAGCGCAAGATCGGCGGGTTGTACGGCCGCATCGAAACCCTCGCGGAGAAGCTGCCGTGAAACCTGCGAAGGGCAAAGCGCGGGTGAAGACGTACACCGACCGCAAGACCGGGCGGAAGCGCAAGGTCAGCTTTGGTCAGGCAGGCAGCGCCAAGGGCGGTGGGCCGAGGGTCCGGCCCGGTACAAAGAAGGGCGATGCGTACTGCGCGCGCTCGGCAGGGCAGATGAAGAAGTCGCCGAAGGCTGCCAAGAATCCCAACTCCCCCCTCCGTCTGTCGCGCAAGCGATGGGCATGTTCCGGTTCTAAATCAAGGAAGTGACATGCCCAAGGGTCTGTATGCCAACATCAACCGGCGCAAGAAAGCCGGTACGTCGCGGCCGAAGAAGAAGTCAACGATCAAGCCGAAGACTTACGCCAAGATGAAGGCGAAGCGCGGCGGATTCAAGCCGAAGGGAAAGAAGAAATGAAAGCAGCGATGAACGTCCCGGTGGGGCGCATCATTCGGTTGGTGACCAAGGCGATCCGCTTGGGCAAGCACGGCTACACCCGCGAAGAACTGCAGGAGCTGGCGGCAGACTTGCTCGACTTGGGTGCGACCGTGCTCACGCTTTCGGAAGGTCGTCGTGAGTGAAGACCGGCCCGGCGTGTACTTCTCGTGGCGCGAACTCCAGACCACATCCACTGGGCTAAACAACGCGCCAACAGAGGATGCTCGGGCGAACCTGTATCGGTTGGTGCAGACCGTGTTGGATCCGCTGCGCGAGGAGCTGGGTGCGCCCATCCGGGTCACATCCGCGTACCGTTCCCCCAGGGTCAATGCTGCTGTCGGGGGGTCGAGCACTTCCCGGCACATGCTCGGGCTGGCAGCCGACATCAAGGCGAAAGGCTTTGATGCGCGACAAGTGGTGGCGACCATCGATCGTATGCAGCAAGAGGGCCGCCTCGACTACGATCAGGCGATTGCCTATGCCGTGAGTCGGGGCGGCCATGTGCATGTCGGACTGTCACGCGAAGGGGCTACCCCCCGCGACAGATGCTGTGGGCTGCAGATGGGGGCGCTACTTGCCGCTATCGTAGCAGACAACCTCGACCGGAACGTATGGGTACGGAACCTCATGTTCCTGGCCGTGCTTGTCGCCCAGTTTCTTGAGCACGGCCAGCTCAATGCTCGCGCACTGCACGTCTCGCTGCGCGTCTGCCAGTCGTTCGGTCGCGCGCTTGATGTCATCGATCGCCTTGTTGATGTCTTCTCGCGCGTCGCTCAGGTCGCCTTCGGTGCGGCTGATCGCGCTCCGTACTGTTTGCCAAAGCATGTTTCCTCCCCAGGAAAGGTGGACGCCCCCGCTGCAGTAGCGAAGCAGGGTTGAGTGCGGGGACGCCCGGTGAAGTGTTGAATCAGAATGGGATGTCGCCGTGCATCGGGCCGCTGTATCCGTCGTTGCTCGACGGCTTCGGGGCCGGTGCTGCGTCATCGGCCTGTGGCTTCGGCCCGGCAAACGACCAGTCGTAGCCGTCCACTTCTGCGCTGAAGCCCTGCGAACCGTCGCGCTTCTCGTAGGTGCGGACGCCTGCCTTGCCAGTAATGGTGACACGCTGGCCCTTGCACAAGTGCTGGGCTGCCCGCTCGCCGGTCTTCCCGAAGAAGGTGACGGACCACCAGGTAGTGACCTTGTTGTCGCCCCAGCCCGTCTCCGTTGGGATGGTCAGCTTGACCATGCTGTGACCCTTGGCGGTGGTTCGGGTTTCGGGATCGCGGACGAGTCGTCCGTTGATGTTGATGTATGCACTCATGGTTGTGTCCTCACAGTAGGTAGTCGGGAAGGTCCAGCGACTGAATGGAAGCGCGACCGGGCCACGCTTGGTTGCGTTCGCACTCGGCCACTTGGTCGAGCAACGAACGGTGGGTGATGAATCCGGCGTCGAGTGTAGGGCCACCCCACTCCACAACCGAAACGTCGTGGGGTGCAGTGGCTTCGGCTGCGACAGTGAACGCACGGTAGCGTACCTCGTTGAGCTTGACGCCGAAATGCTTGGCTGCACCCTGCAGGTAGTGTGCAAACTGCAGATGCCAACCGGCCCGCCCAGCTGTGGTCGTGAGTCGGTGCGCGTCGGTTGACTGCGTGGACTTGAGGTCCGCCACAATCAGGCCCTCTTCGGGTGAGTAGTGCACGATGTCGGCTTTGCCCTTGCAGGCACCGGCAGTCGCGTCATCCCACACCAGCACTTGTTCAGTGCGGGTTCCGTCGAGCGACAGAATCCACTGCACCCACTTGTGGTCGTTGACCGCCTCGGCCACGGCCAGTGCCTGCTCGTGCTCCGTCACCGACAGGATGCTCTTGCCTTCATTCGCAGCCAGGAACTCCTGGTACTTCTTGGTGCGCTTGTCCCGTCGCATGTCGCACACGGCGTAGTCCTGCTCGAACATGAAGGGCTCGAGCACGAGCGTGTGGATGGCGCGAAACACGGCCAGTTTCTCGGCAAGGGCAGGGTCGTCGCCTGCCTCGAGCTTGTGCCGGTAGTGCAGCGGGCTCGAGCGCATGAGCTTGAGGTTGCTGAAGTTGATGGCCGGGTACAGTCGGTACTCGGCGTCAGTGATCGTTGACGTGTCCATGTGTCCTCACTCTTCCTGGGCTGTGATGATGATGTGCGCACAGGCCAGCCCGAGAGCCTGCCACGCATGAGAAGTCACACCGTACAGTGGACCCTCTTCCTTCTTGGTTCCGACAGCGGTCTTGCGGTCGCCGCCGTGCAGTTCGATGCAGGCCACACGCACGAGGGAATCCTTGTTCCCCTTCCGTGCGCAGTGCAGCGCCTGGAGCACTTGCCGCCGGTAGTACAGATGGCATGGTGCGGAAGCAACGCTGTGCGCCATCTCCACAATGCGGCCCACAACCTCGGTCGTGAGCACGACTTGTGTGGATGGGGGGCCGGCCTGGGTGCGTTCGCACACGACCGTGAACGGGTGCCCCAGCCTGACATTCAGGTCGCGGAAGTAAACCATACACCGACGCACTTGGTCGATGTCTGCGTCCTTCACGGCTGCCACAACCTCGCGCCGGTCCACCGAGTACAGCACGTACCCGGAGGTCCGCGGACCCGGATCGATCGCCATAATCAGCGGGCCGCTCACCCTTCACCGCCACCGGAAAGGGCATTGTCGATGGCCCACTGTTGCACGGACTTGTGCCCGCCCTTCTCCAGCCACGCCAACATCTGCAGCTGGCGGCCACGCGCGTAGGTTCGGGGGTCGCCCTTGCTGTGTGCCTCACACCAGCCCAGCAGTTCGGGCTGGGTGACTTCGCAGTCCTTGAGTCGCACGTTGAACTCGGCGGCAGGCATGGGGGGGAGGCAGCAGGAGCAGCGGGCTGAGGTGCAGCCTTGCGGTGCTGGACATGCGACACTTGGTTGCCGTCGTCGTCGTCTTGCACGAGACAGGCGACCGATGCCAGGGAGTATCGGCGCAGGTAGCTGACGCACGAGCCAAAGGCATGGCTGTCTGCCTTCTTCCCGATGGGCACACCCGCAACACTGCGCGTCCACTGGCCGGACGTGTGGCCAATGACGGTGGTGAGGGACACTGTGCCGTCGTCGTAGTGCGGGTGCTGCATGATAGACAGGCCGTGCTCGGCAAACACCGGGCGCACCGCTTCGATGACAGACGTGAGGGTGGCGTAGCGGGATCGGTAGTGCGGGTTCTTGCCGTCCTTGTCGGCCCGACCGAGCACCGCCTGTGCCTGTGCCAGTGCTTTGTACAGCTCGTTGACCTGATCAGATTGTTGAAACATTGTGTCCTCGCTTGGGTTTACTGGTCGTCGGACCAGTGGTTGACGACCGCCCGAAGGGTGGCCGAAGCTTGCGTCAGGCTGCCGATGGCAGACAGCCCGTCATGGTTGTGTCGGGTCTCGCCCTCGATGAAGTACCGGGTGACGCCACCACTCCGTAACCGTTGGAATCCTTGAGAGATCAACGCAGCGGACAGCTTCCGTCCGGCTCGGTACGGATCGATCTTTTCTCCGATGTGTCGCGCGAACGAACCAACGGTGAATGCGTTCGACCGCCCCCCGCCGTTGGCTTCCTTCACGACAGCAGCGCACTGCTGATACCAGTCCTCGTACCTGAAGTCTGCGTTCGCGACGGCTCGGGCTGCGTCCTCGTCTCGGTCAAGCCACCAAGTCTCGCCCGCCTTGTATGCGACGACAGCCTCTGCCCACATCTGGTCGCGCCATTGTCGCAACCATTCGAGGTTCGCCCGCTTGTTGTCGGCCACACGCACGCACCACCAACGACGGTCCCCGGTCGGGTCCACGAGCGTGGATTCCTCGTTGGATGTGGACACGATGACGGTGTGCCGTTTGAACGTCTCGACTTTGCGTCCGAAGGGCTTGCGAAAGCGGTCCTCTTGTGAGGACAGGAAAGCCTTGCGCGCGTTGTAGTCGCTGCCCCGCATCGAGCTTCCTTCCTGGTCCTCGAAGAGAAGGCACGAGTACAACACCATGTACGAGTCTTTGTCCTTGAGGTTGATGCGGGTGTCGGTGAACAGCTCGGGCAGCCCGTCAATGTCTACCCAGGTGCGGAACAGGGTGGACTTCCCGAACGCTTGTGGCCCGCACAACTGCAACACGCAGTCGTGTTTGACTCCAGGCTGAAACAGTCTCGCGATGACACCGACGCACCACTTCCGCGAGTAGGTACGGTGCAGTTCCGTGTCCTCGACGTGGCAGGTCTCAGTCAGCCATCGGTCCATGCGCGGCACGCCGTCCCACACGATGTTGTCCATGTACTCCCGCACCGGATTGCGGGCGCGTTCCTTGCACACGTACTCCATGATGCTGAAGACCTGATCTTTGCCGGGCCGCCAGTTCCACTGGTACACCACATCCATGTGACTGAGCACACGCACCCAGTCCGTATCGGTCAGCGGTCGGTCGCCGTCCATCTCCCGTTCGGCGAAAGAGTCGTACCACAGGTGGAACTCGTCGTCGTCCCGGAACATGCGAAGCAGGTTGGTGACGGTCTTGATGATGGGACCGGGCGCACCCTTCCGGTCGGGTCCTCGCACGAGGTCTGCCCGGCCTGCCCGTTGGGGTGCGGCATACGAGTTCCAGTAGGTGGTGTCGCTCGGGCCGGAGTAGTAGCGGATCCTCCCGTCCGGTTCGCAGGCGAAGAAGCCTGACCCCACAGTGCTACCGCCGAAAGGACACACAACCTTGAGGCGTTCACCGGGGGCCAGACCCATCGCAATCTGTTGCCAGCTGCGTCCGTCCGGCAGGGACATGGACCGGAAGTCCGTATCGATTGACCGGGACTTTTTCGGACGCGCAGGTTTCGGAGCAGACATGTCCTCGGGCTCGTCACCAGAGGGCAGCTGCGCTTGTCGCACATGCTCCCGCTGCAGGTAGAGCAGTGCTTGTTGGTCGAGCACGGTCGGGCTGGACGCCTCCACATCCACCTTGCGGTGCTGCACATCACACTTTGTGTTCACACTTTCGGGCAGCCGGGCGAGACGGGAGCCCACGTCGTGGGTCGCATCGAACGCAGCATCGTAGAGAAGGGGCGGCGTCATCGTGCGAGCACGGTCGGCGCATCGACGGTTCGCTTCATCGATGATGGCAGCGGCGATGGTACGCAGGGCGTGCTTCTCTTGCTGCATCTCGTAGGCCACGGCATAGTGCGCGTGGTAGCCCCAGCCCGAGTCAACCACCAGGGTAGGTGGCTGCCCGACCACATCCTCGAGGATGGACAGGAACTCCTGCCGAAGCAAGCGGCGGAAAGCAGCGAGCACCACGGGCTTCTCGACGTACATCTTCGCCTTGCGCTCGGCTGCCTTGGTCTCGAGTACACTACCGCGAGCAGCACGGGCCGCATCGTACAGCCCGAGCAAGTCGATGTCGAAGAACAGCGACGTGACACGCTGCACGTTTTCAAACGAACGACCACGCCCGCGCTCGTCCACATGCCTCGGGCTGAACATGCCGGTGCTGATGTACTGGCCGCCGGACAGTGCCTGCTGCACATACATCAGGTCGTCAGGGGGATGCGGCCACACCCGCACGACTCGGGAATCCCTACTCATGGGAACCTCCAACCACACCCGCGAAGTCCACACCCGCACTGGCTGAACGGGGGGCAGCGACCGGTGCGGCCACATCCTCGCTCAGCTGGGCAAGCGAAGGGTCAATGGCGAGACGGCGGGCGATGTCTGCCCGGACCATGGGGCGGACCACCTGGTCAAGGTACGCACCGATGGTGGGCAGGCCGTGAAGCGTGGCACCCATGGTGAGGTCGCGGGCAAGCGCGGGAGAGATACGGGGGCGGACATCAGGCATTGTGAAACTCGGTGGTCAGTTGTTGTAGGTCAGAAGGAGAAAGGAGAGACATCGCCTCCGACCACACCCGGGGGGCAGTGTAGCGGAAGCGGCTCCGGCCTCGCATCGACAGCCACACGGACCGGGTAGGATGCGAGACAAGAGAGAGACGGACCCACCCACCCACGACGGGTGCATCGATCCGGTACCGGGAAGCAGCCCGCCGCCCCACAACGCAGGTGAGACGACGGGCTACCCGGCTACGTCGGTTGACGTCTGTCACCAGGACATCAACAGGAAAAGAGCCGAGACAATGATAATGATTCCGCAAAGAGAATCGATCAGTTCAATCTGTTGGCGGTTCATCGGGCATACTCCACAGCGTCAGAGGTCAGCCCCCGGTGAATGGCAGACACGTCGGCGGCCCACATCTCATCGCGATCGATACCGGCGGGCATGGCGAACCGATGCACGGTGCCGCAAGAGGTACAACGGGCATACGTCCGGCGGTCGGTCGCGTAGCCCATACCGATACTGTATTCGTACAACGTGAAGCCGGGCAGTCCGTCGGGTACCGTGCACGCGTCGCACGAGCGCCCGTTGTCGGTATAGAACATGCTTCGCAGGTGGATGGTATCGAGCCATGGCTGGTGGCCCTCTTCCCACGTTCGGTAGAACGGGTGACAAGCAGCGGTCGGGCCACGCTCCAAAGGTCGGGCCGGTGTCCGCCATGTGCGGTGGGTGGATGTGGTCTGGGTTCCCATGGTGTGTCCTCGGGGTTGTAGGGTAAGACGCCCAGCTGGGCGTTTCGGTCTTCCGACCTCGTCAGTTACCCGGGCGGTCTCCCTCCCAGACATGCCCCGAACCGATGCACACGCCATCGCAGACTTCGCAGTTCCAGTAGCCCCCCGGTTCGTAGGGTCCGACGTGCGACAACCAGCCGAGGAGTTCCAGGGTACCCGTGACGCGGGCGTATTCCTCGTCTGCCGTCTCGGGATGGGCGTCAAGGTGTGTCCAGTCGTCGTTAGCCACACCTGCAGAGCAGGAGTCACACAAACCGTACTGGCACCGGGCGTCGGTGTGCGTGAGGGTGAGGGCCGGTGTCATTCTTCACCCCCCTCGACGGTCAGACCGAGGCGGGAGATACAGTCGAAGATGTCCGCCCGAAAGGCGAAGAACGCTGCCCGCGTGTGGACTTCTCCGATGGACTCGCACCCGTCAAGCGTCATGCAGTCGAAGACGGCATCATCGTTCGGGGAGAAGCGACAGACATCGGCAGCACGAGCGTAGTAGATGACCCACTGTGAGCTATCGACCATCTCCCAAACGACCTCATGCAAGTCGCGGTCATACTCGCGGGCCTGCGAGATGGTTTCTCGGGCGTAGTCTTCGACATCTGCCCAGTATTGGGCGCGTTGGTTGGTTGGAGCGTTCATGGTGTGTGTCCTCGGGGTGAGAGTAGGACGCCCGTAGGCGTTTCGTCCTTCTGGACTCTTCAGCTACTCGGCAGCGCGAAGGCGACGGATAGCAGCGCGCGCCCCCTCTCGACTCTTAAACATGCGCGGGGTGCCGTCTTTGCGGAGGAGTGGGCGAAGCGGTTCAATGGGAGACACGCGTCGAACGTGAACCTCGAACACGTACCAAACAGCGGGGTAGCCGTTGCGTCCGCTGGTCCGCATGGCGCGGACGATACGGTAAGAGAGGGGCGATGGGTTGTTGGGTGCATTCATGGTGTGTCCTCGGTGTGAGAGTAGGACACCCGGTCGGGTGTTTCGTCCTTCTGGACTCTTCAGCTACTCAGGCAGAAACAGCGGGCGGTGTCGTCCCGTGTGATGTGGTGGCGAAGGGCGTAGACCACGCCCGACTCGATGGCGACGGTGTAGGAGATGCCTCCCTGACTGGCGTTCTTCTGGTACGCGAGACGTTCC
>FUIF01015141.1_pt1 | contig 34600 bp, 48 predicted proteins | sample 1003461 | NCBI WGS metagenome assembly FUIF01 (sample SAMEA80401918, study PRJEB19352) | marine metagenome
GGCGTTCCGCCTGCGGGGATTTTTCGTCCAGACGATTTTTTCTGACCGGTAAGTAAGCGCTGGCTGCATGAGCAAAAAGAAACCGCAGCCGGCCGAACCGCCGAAGATCAAGAAGGGAGACTGGTGTCGATGGTCCGGCCGGCAACACAAAGTCGTTAACGAGCAAGCGAAGCGATACGACGCGCCGATCGGCGGACCAACAATCGACGTCGCCGAGCTGGCCCAGTGGCTGCACGATTTCCTGGCGGAAAACGCGCTGCGCCTGCGCGACGGCGGCGATTCGGAGATCAGCCAGACCGAGCTGGACCGGGCGAAGCTGCGGCAGTCGACCGCGCGGGCCGATGCGCTGGAGCTGGCCAACGAAGTCCGCCGCGGCGAGCTGGTCCCGCGTGAACACGTTCGCCGCGGGTTCGAAGTGATCGCTGCGCAGTTTCGAGAACTGGGCGACAAGCTGGGCCGGCAGCTTTCCAAAAAGCCTGCCGACAAAGCGCACCAGCTGCTGGAGTCCACCTGGTCCGAAGTCGCGACGGCGCTACAACGCTACTTCGACGTGGAACTGGAAAATGATCCGACCGACCTGGGGCGAAAGCAGCGCGGCTGAGTTCCAGTTATTGGTTCGCGACTCGCGCACGCCGAAGCTACGCAGCCCGCTGGAATTCGCCGAAAGCGAATGCTGCCTGCCCAAAGATGGCGGGCCGTTTGAGGGTCTGCCGTTTCGCGCCGATCGGCAACCTTGGAGCCGAATCCTGCTGGACGCGATGGCCGACGACTGGTGGCTCGAGCTGGTCACCAGCGGGCCCAGCCAAAGCGGTAAGACCTACACTTGTTTCGCGCTGCCTATCATCTACCACACGGCCGAGCTGCGGGAGCCTTACATCGTCGGAGTTCCCGACCTGGCAATGTGCAATGACAAGTGGCGCGTCGACATCGAACCGGTTTTCCTGGCGTCGCCGATGCTGCGGCGGCTGCTGCCGATCAGCGGAGCTGGTAGTCGCGGCGGGAAGATCAGCGAGCCCTACGTAATCCGCCTTCGCAACGGAGTCGATATCAAGTTCATGACGGCCGGCGGCGACGACACCACAAAAGCCGGCTTCACGTCGCGCGTGATCGGGATCACCGAAGCGGCTCGATTCAGCAACCCGGGAGAGTCGTCGGTCGAAGCCGGACCGCTGAAGCAGCTGCAAGCCAGGCAGAAGTCGCACAAGCGCGTTCGTCGGCGAAGCTACATCGAAGGGACGCACACCATTTTGACCGAGCTGCCCTGGATACTGTGGGAGCTGAGCAGCCAAAGCCGCCTGGTCGTTCCTTGTCCCCATTGCCGCTATTGGGTCTGCCCGGGTCGCGAGGATCTGGTCGGCTGGCAGAACGCCGAAAGCGAACAGCAAGCCGCTGACCAGGCGGCGTTCGCCTGCCCCAAATGCAAAGAGCCGATGAGCGAAGAGCAGCGACGATCGGCGAACGACCAGGTGAAGATCATCCACAAGGGGCAAACGATTGACCGAGCTGGTCGCATCCGCGGCGACCGGCCGGCAACGCGTCGGCTGTATTTTCACTACACGTCCTATCACAACTGTTTTCTGGACGCCGCCGACTTCGGCGTCGAAGAGTGGCAGGCCGCGCAGATCGACGAAGATTCGGCCGAGCGGCAACAGGCCGAAAAGGCACTCTGCCAGTTTTCGCACGGTATCCCTTACGAAGCGCCCGTGATCGAGATTACGCCGCTGGAAGCGGCCGACGTGATCGAGAAGGCCAGCGAGCTGCCGCGGGGCCTGCTGCCGTCAGACACCAGGTGGGTCACGCTGGCCAGCGACTGCGGCATGTATCGACTGCACTGGACGATGATCGCCTGGCGGGCCAACCGGACCGGACACATTGCCGACTATGGAACGATCGAAGTTCTGAAACGCGGCGAAGGGACCGCGGCCAGCCGGCGAAAAAGCGTTCGCCGCGAGATCCTGCGGTCGCTGGCCCAGCTGATGGTTCGCTGCAAGATGGGGTGGCAAGTCGACACGGAGACAAAGCGGCGGGCACCCGACCAGGTGTGGATCGACTGCCGTTACCTAAGCGATGAAGTTGCCGAGTTTTGCAAGGCGGCCGGCAACAAGACGTTTAGACCGTTTTGGGGTTACGGCAGCGGGCAATCAGCGCCCCACAAATACACACATCCCACGAAGCGCACCAAGACGAACGACATTCTGTTCATCGGCGACCAGTACAACGAACGCCGCGATCGGGCGCGGGCCTGCGTCGCAGCACACGGCGACGCGGACCATTGGAAATCGTTCTTGCACGACGGCCTGGCGACCGGCGAAGACATGCCCGGGTCGATCACCCTGTTCGCCGACATTGAAACGAATCACAAGGTCTTCGCCAAGCATCTAACGGCCGAGAAGCAGATCGTCGAGCATCACCCCAAGCGCGGCCCGATCACGGTCTGGGTCCTGCCCGAAGGGTCCACGAATCACTTTTTCGATTCTTCCTACATGGCCTGCGCCGCCGGACACCGCGTCGGTTTCCGGATCAACCGGCCGCGCCGCAACAGCAAGCAGCTGACGCTGGCACAGCTGCGCAGACAGGCGAGCAAATGAGAAGCCGTTACGCCGGCGGCATTCGCTGCCCGTCGTGTCACTGCTGTCGATCGAAAGTCACGCGGACCACGCGGAAGCGCCGATACATTGTCCGCGAACGGATCTGTAACAACTGCGGCGCACCGTTTCGAACGCGCGAGATGCGGGACGACCCGCCGGACGAAGACGACCAGGCCGCGCCGCAGGATAACGCGGCAGAGGCCCTGAAAGACGACACGCCGCCGGATGATTGGGAGTGATCGATTCGTGGCTTTCAGCGATAGTGCTGCCTGCCATCTTCGTCGTAGTAAGGGCGCTTGTCCGGTTCGAAGTGTAGGGCGATCACGACTAGTACAACGAGCACAAGGTTTTCAAGTCGAGTGAGCATCTACGAAGCAGCTCCAGGTAAGTGGTCCGTTTATTACGACGGAAACTACATCGGCCAGACCGCCGAGCCGATCACAATCAAATACGGCGATACCTATCGCATCGACCCGGGAGACATCATGGCCGACCCTTATGAAAAAGAAGTGGCGATTCGAATCATCAACGCCCTGGGCATGGACCCCAAACGCGTCCGTGACTTTCAGATCAACTTCCCGCTGCGGGAACGTCCGACGGTCACAGTCGAGTTTGTCCCGAATCGGTTCCAACTCGCCGAACTGGCCGACGTCGTGGAACAATCGGGAATGCAAGTCGGAGAGCTGCCGATCGAGTACGCGCTGCCGGCAGAACGGGACCCGCGCGGCGAGAGTCCGGTCGGCGCGGCAATGACGGCCTACGAGTACGGCGCGAAGGTCGCGTTGGAAAGAGAACACGCGATGATGAAAGCAATGATTCCAGAAGGGGCGATGATCGACGAAATCCAAGCGGGACCGGCAGTCGTCACAACGACGGACGTCGGGCCAAACGATTGCATTTGCACGATCGGCGTTATCATGACGCAGGGATGCCAATGTCGGAAACCTTCAACACCGCCAGCAGCGGCGGACAAGACGACTGGCTAGAACAGTTCGAACAGGCCGCTGCCGAGCTGGACAAGCAGCGGCACAATCTGCTTCGTGAACTGTCACACGTCACGGAGATGGCCTGCGGCGTCTGCGGCCGGCGGCCGACGGTTCGCAATGACGGGTTCGGCGACACGCTGGTCGCCTGCGGTCACACACTGGCGGCGATTGAGAAGCAAGCCAAGCAGGACCCGCTGGCCCCCTTCGATCCGCTTTGTTGCATGCGCTTGGAACTGGATGATGGCGAGCCCGCGCCGATCGTTCCGAGTAAACTTTGGCCGCCAATCGGCGCCGGTCCAAGCTGTTCCGAGATCAAGCCGCGGTCGAAGTGATTTCACTTCGTGTTTTGCCGTGGCAAATCGCTTTAAGCAACGAAACGGCTGATTTGGCCCGAAAACCCTAGTCTCGACGCGCACATCTAGCGCTTCGCGTCCGTCGCTGTGTTCCAACCTGCGCCCGTCGGCCGATTCTGTGGACATGGCCGGCACGATTGACCCTGCAGGTGAACTACAACGCGCGGTCGAGGGACAGGACGAAGTTCAAGTCGACTCGACACGCGTTCGCGCGCGCCCTGCGGACGACATCTTGAAACTGATCCGCGCATGTCAATCTGACGCAGCCCAAGATCGGGGTCACTTCGGCGTGCGGGTTCATAAGGTTCGGACGCAAGGGGGAGTGGGCGCGCGATGAATCCGGTCCGCTGGCTCATCAAAGGATTGACCAAGCGCAGGGATGCGCGCCGGCGGGCTGACGTTCGAGCACAGATGCTGACGAAGGCCCGGCAGCGGTTTCGTCAGCTCCAGGCACGCTACGACGCGTCGCAAACGACCGTCGAGAATCAAAACCATTGGGCATGGGCGGACGACTTGTCGCCGGCCCGGGCCAGCAACGCGGCGACGCGGCACATCTTGCGAATGAGGTCACGCTATGAAGTTCTAGAAAACAACTGCTGGGGCCTGGGGATGGTTTTGTCGAAAGCGTCCGACGTGATCGGTCGCGGTCCGACGATCCGACTTCAGAGTTCCGTTTCCGACCGCCTGGTTCCCGTCCAACAGGGACCGCCGCCAACCGGCGAAGTCACGCCGCGCAGCACGCTACGCGAATACGTCCAGGCACAGTTCAACGCCTGGCTGGACGAAATCGGACTGGCCGAGAAGCTGCGAACGGCATACCTGTCGAAGATCGTCAGCGGAGAAGTTTTCGTCGTCGCCAAAAACAACCGCAACCTGCGACACCCGGTCAAGCTCGACCTGCGATTGATCGAAGCCGACCAGGTGGCCCACCCGACGTTCAACTCGACCGGCTCGACCGGCATGGACGACTTCGATCCGCTGACGACCGACGGCATCCACTACGACAACGACGATAACGCCGTCGCCTATGACATCCTGCGTCAGCACCCGGGCAGCGGCTGGATGAACTGGCTGGACTACGACACCGTAGCGGCCGAACACGTTATCCACTACTTCCGACGCGATCGACCCGAACAGCCGCGCGGCATTCCTGAGACCGCGCCGGCCCTGCCGCTATTTGCTTACATCCGACGGTTCCAGCTGGCGACCGTCGCCGCGGCCGAGATCGCGGCGGACTACGCCGGCGTCATGGAAACCGACGCGGGAGCCCTGGACGCGGCCGGCGCCAACTTCGCGGACCTGGCACCCGAAGAAATCATGGACGTCGATCGCGGTTCGCTGGTCAGCTTGCCGTTCGGCTGGAAGCTGTCGCAGCTCAAATCTGAACACCCGGCAACGACGCATGAAATGTTCGTCGAAGCTGTTCTGAGCGAAATCGGTCGCTGCCTGTTGATGCCATACAACCGAGCTGCCGGCAAGAGCGTCAAATACACGTTCGCCAGCGGCAAGCTCGATCGGGACACCTATCTGGATCACGTCGACATCGAACGAGAAGTCGTCGAGAAGCAGGTCTTGCAGCGCGTTTGGGAATGGTGGCTCGACGAAGCCGCGCTGATCCCGGGCGTGATCCCCAACGGCATCGGTCCGCTGCATCTACTCAAGCCGGCCTGGGCGTGGCCGCTGCATCGCGAAACTGATCCGCAGAAGCAAGCTGCCGCGGACATCAGCTACTGGCAAAACGGTCTGTTGACCGACCACCAGTTCCTTCTTGGCCGAAACATCAATCCCGACGACCACTATGCCCAGCTCGCCGAGCAGCAGCGGCGTCGGACGGAAATCAACGGGCCGTTGCCTGGCAGCGCCCAACCGGTCGATAGCGTCGAGCCCAGCGCCGCGGCCCTGGACGACACCGAGCTGAACGACCGCCTGCAGATGATCGAGCAAAACCTAGCGCAATGAAGCGAACCGATCCAAAGCGACAAGCCAGGGCCCGCCGCCGAAAGATAGGGCGGCGGCCGCTGGCGATTATTGGCGCGGCCGCTGCCGATCAGAAGCCAGCCGACGGCAAACCGCGGCGGTTCAAAATGCTCGCCTACACCGGCGGCTATCTCAACATTGAGGATTGGGATCACCCGGTCGTTGTCGAGATCGCCGGCATAGAGGTCCCGCGCATGCCGAAGATTCGTCTGGATCACTCGGCGGAGAAGCGCGTCGGTCACGCGGACAAGGTAGACACAGCGACCGGTCGTGAAGTGATCGTCGAGGGGCAGATCAGCAGTTCCAGCGAACACGCCCGGGAAGTTTGCGAAACGGCCGACCAGGGATTCCCCTGGCAGTCGTCGATCGGCGCCGTCCCGAGTCCTGGCGAAGTGGACTTCTACCACGCTGGGCAAACGTTCGAAGCAAACGGCCGGACATTCGAGGGGCCGGCGTATCACGTCAAACGTTCACGGCTGGGCGAAGTTTCCTTCGTCGACGTCGGCGGCGATGTCGGCGCCGAAGCGATCGTCGCCCGGCTGAAGCAGTCGCAACAACCGAAAAAGGTCAACGCATCAAACCAGGGAAGGGGAGATCAGATGGACTTCGAACAATGGGTCGAATCGTGTGGAATCAAGGCGTCCCAGCTCAGCGAGGAAGAGAAGAGCGCTTTGCTGGCCGTTTACAACCGGGGCGAGCAACCGGTCACGGCCGACAGCGCGATCGAGCAGATCGCCCAGGCCATGGGTCCCGACGTCACCGCGGACGACGTGCGCGCGATGGGCGACGACGACCAGGTTTCGGCCAATGACCAGGTTACGGCCGACGACCAGGTTTCGGCCAGCGACGACGTTTCGGCCAACGACCAGGTTCACGCCCGAAGCCAGGGTGACGAAGACGCCGAAGCGCAAGCGACCGGTCGACCCGTTTCTGCCGAAGACGTCCTGAACACGATCGCGACGGCGATGTCGGAGTTCAGCGCCCAAAGCGAACAGACAGTCACAGCAACAGGTGACGAAGCGACCGCCAGCGATCAGGAAACGACCGTCGCGGCAGCGGCACAATCCGGCAACTCGCTTCAAGCCATCGTTCAAAAGGAGGTGAAGGCGGCGATGTTGCAAAACGTGCGAGGAAACCGACCAACCCAGACGCGACGTCGGCAAATTCACGCCGCGTCGCAAATCTCTAACAACGTGCGGGCGATCGAAGCGTCCCTGGCAATCAACGCCGGGCGAGTCAGCCAAGATTCGGCCGCCAAGACATGGGGCGACCAGGCCGTCGACCGGGCCAGTCACGCCGACATTCGCGGCCTGACGCTACACGGCCTAATGCACCAGTGCATTCGCGCCGCTGGCATGTCGTACCCGGGCGGCCAAAAGGGCAACGGCTTTATCGAAGCCGCCTTCACGGCTGACCAAAAGCTGCGACGCATCCAGGCGGCCGGCGTGGCGACGGGTGGCTTCAGCACGCTGTCGCTGTCGGGAATCCTGTCGAACGTGGCCAACAAGGCGCTGGTCAACATGTTCGAACAGGTCGAAGACGTCGCGTCGAAGATTTCGGCGCCGCGCAACGTGACCGACTTCAAAGAGTTCGCCAGCTACCGAATGGTCGGCATCGGCGAATTTCAGGTGGTCGGAGCAACCGGCGAATTGAAGCACATGGAGCTGGACGAAGCGGAATACAAGAACCGCGCAGAGACGCACGGCGTCATGCTGACCCTGAACCGTCAGATGATCATCAACGACGACCTGGGCGCGTTCTTGCAAATTGTCAACGTCCTGGGTCGCAAGGCGGCGATCAAGAAGCAGAAGATCACGTTCACCAAGTTCTTGGAGAACCCGGCCGGCAGCGACACGTTCAATTTCTTCTCGACCGATCACGCCAACCTGGAGACCGGCGCCGGCAGCGCCATGCAAATCTCTTCGTTGACGACCGCCGAGCAGAAGTTCCGCGATCAGACCGACGAAGACGGCGACCCTTGCCTTATCTCGCCGGCAATTCTCTTGAGTGGAACGGCCCTGGCAGTCACAGCGCAACAGCTGATGACCGAAACCCGGGTCAACGAAACCACAACGGCCAACAAGCCAAAGCCGGCCGACAACCCGCATGCGGGCAAATGGGAGCCGGTCAGCAGCCCCTACATCAACGCCCAGGGGATCAGCGGCTCGAGCGCCACGGCCTGGTGGTTGCTGGCCGATCCAGCCGACGTTCCCGTCCTGGAGATCGCTTACCTGAACGGCAAGCAAACTCCAGTGATCGAAAGCGGCGAGACGTCGTTCGAACGGCTCGGAATGAGCTATCGAAGCTACTTCGACTTCGGCGTCGCCCTGCAAGAGTGGCGCGGTGGAGTGAAGGCCGACGGCGCCTAATCAAACGATATCAAATGATCGCGGCCCGCCGAGCTGCGGCCGGCGGGCCGCAACATCTTTCAACGGGAACCAGAAACCAAAACCAAAACGGAGAATTGAGCGATGGCAGCTGTCAGCACTTTTGAAGCTCGCTACCGGCAGGGCGGGCAGGACACGATCGACTACCTGCCTGGTTCGGCGGTCGGCGCCGGGACCGTTGTCGACCAGGGCGGCCTGATCGGCGTTGTTAACGTCGACATCGACCCGGAAAGCGACAATTTCAAGTCGCGGACCGGTCAAGACGCGCTGTCGATCAGCGGCATCTACGAACTGAAAAAGGCCGGCGGCGACGACGCCTACGCGGTCGGCGACAAGGTGAGCTGGGACAACACGGCGAACGTCGCTGTGCCCGATGGCGACGCCGCCGAGAGTTTCAAGTTCGGCGTTTGCGTCAAAGCGGCAACGGCCGCCGCGACAAGCGTCTGGGTCCGGCTGAACCACGTCAAGCCGTCCTGATCTGTTCACCCATATTTTGCGCTCCGCTTTGCGGGCCGATCGCGGATTCGTTTTCATGACGCAACTACTCTCAGGCATCCAGTGGCTGTCGACCGAGCTGACGACGGCCGCTGGTGTCACCGTGGAGTATCAGCGGGACGACCAAAAGGTCGACGGCACATTGAAAGCAATCCCGGCCAGCCAGCGGCGGTCGCAAATGAACAACCAGGGACACAGCAACAACCACCAGACGAAGGACTTCCTGTTCAAGAAGGCCGACCTGGTGATCGGTGGAAACGAGATCGAGCCAAAACGCGGGGACGTGATTGTCGAGACGGACGCGGCCGGCCGCGTTCACACGTTCGAAGTAATGCCGGACAAGGGGGACCCTGAACACGTCCCGCATGATCAGCTTCACCAGATGATTCGCGTCCATACGAAACGCACGAAGGTAGTTCTTCCGTGAACGCGACAACCAGCAAGGCACACGTCGAGCTGACAAAGGGGGTGCATTCCCGCATCGACGGGATCGACGATCTGACCAACAACCCGGAACCAGAACGCGATTACATTTTCGATCGAACGCTAGAAGAAAACGCCAACGCCGCAAACATCAGCGTTTGGCCTGGCGGTCGAACCAGCAGCGCCCGCGGCGGCAGCCGCGGCAGCTGCCAGCGAAACCTGGCGGTCAACATTTTGATTGAAGCGAAGATCGACCAGCAGAATCGGGTCGAGCACGTCGACAACCTTTACACCCTGGTCGGCGAGATCCTGAACTTATTCGAACCACACGAAGACGACAGCGGGGACGAACAGCCTGGCTGGAAACACGACGCGACCGGAGCGGCTTGGAGCGCGACCGAAGTTCATGAACCCGACGTCCTGATGCTCGACGCTGGGACGTTTTACACACTGATCAATTTCACATTTCAGACATGGAGCTGAGCTAGAGGCAGCGACAACTAGCCAAGTCCAGGGAGGGACGAAACATGCCAGGCGGATACCGCGGCGGAGAAGGAAAACTCTACTACGCGTCGGACTGGACCGACGGGAACAACATCCCAGCGTCGCCGACCTGGGTCGAGGTCAAGCGCGCCGTCGACGTCAGCTTCGCCGGCAGCAAAGGCGAAGCCGACCTGTCGAGCCGAGCTGGCAGCTGGAAGAAACGCACGGGCGGACTAAAGGACGCCGGCGTCACGTTCGGCTATCGGCTCAAGCAGGGCGCCGACACGGTTTACAACGTCCTGCTGGACAGCTGGCTCAACGACACGCCCGTTCTATTTGCCGTCATGGACGACGCGATCGCCACCAGCGGCGCCAAGGGATGGCAGATGGCCGCGGTCGTGATGAACTTCCCCGAAGAACAGGGCCTGGAAGCCGGCGCTATCGTCAACGTGGGGATTGCCCCCTGCGATGCGGTCGACGGCAGCGGCGACGAAATCAACCCATCGCACATTGTCACGGCCTAACCAGGACCCGCCGCCAACTTCGGCGGCGGGATCCGCGGTCTGGCCGATTGCCCCAGTTTTTGCCCCATCAATAAACGTTACGAAGCCCGATTAACTCCCCAGCAAGAAAGGACAGACCATGGCCAAGGACAAACAGTCTGCAGCCGATCGCCTGGCGCACCGCCTGAGCGAAGCAAAGGACCCGGAAAAGGGCGGCGACTACGTTCAGTGTGCGATTGAGGACCTGAACGAATGTTGCGAATCAGCGCCCAGCGGGCCAGCTCGCAAAGTCGCCGATCGGCTCCAGCAGACCCTGGGCGGACAGCCGAAGGGATCGCTGGTCAACGTCAAGACGACCGACTTGGACGTCGTTCTCAACGGCAGTTCGCTCGTCGAGTCGCAGCAAGGCGACAAGCCGCCGAAAAGCGACAAACAGAAGTCGCAGCAAAGCGACAAGGCGCCGCCGAAGTAGGCGGCGGGACCAGGTTGACCGCGGGAATCCAGCGACAGGTTTTTCCCATCAACCAACGGAGTGTCATGGATGACAGACGAAGCAAAAACCAACGACTCCAACAAGCCGACCAAAACGTTCCGTGACAAGAACGATCTACTTTGGACCGTCGAGCTGGATATCCCCACGATGCGGCGGATCAAAGACGCCGTAGGGATCGACTTGACCGCGCCGCTGTCCGGCGGCGGCAAGAAGACGTTCCAGCGGCAATGGGACCAGATCAGCAACGACACGTTCAAGCTGGTCGACATGCTCTACGTCGCCTGCGAGTCACAATGCAACGACCGCGGTCTGACCGACGAAGATTTCGGTCGATCCCTTGACCAGGATTCCCTTGATCTGGGCCTGCAGGCGTTCATGGTCGCCTACACGGATTTTTTCCCACCGAAGCATCGCCGCGCGATGCTGAAGGCGATGGAGCTGACGAAGGAGAGGGTCGCGGAACTGCCGGAGACGGAGATCACGGACCAGATGGTCACGAACATGGTGGACAAGGCATTCGATCGGCTGAAGGCGCAGACGGCGAAGGTGAAAGCCGAATTGATGTCTGGAAACTCATCGACCATATGCTCGGAATCGTCGGAGCCGGAAACGGGTCCGGTCTGACGCTGAAGTCGCTGGTGCACCAGGTCACCGGCCGGCGGCTGCACGAATGGTCGCAGACGGCGGTCCTGGCGTCGGAAGTCAGCAAAAGCGGAATGAACGAAAAGTCGCGCGGCGTCCTGCATTTCATGCCGACGGACCTGCGTCGCGAAATCAGTCGCAACCAAGGCCAGACGCCAGGGATTCGAATCAACAAAAACAACATTTCGACAGTAGCGTCCTATTTCGTCGGAAGCTAGAAGCATGATGCGGCATGGTGCGAACGCGGATCAATCTCGGACGGATTCAGCTCGGTCGCCGGCCGTCGGAGATCGCCAGCCGCTGGGCCGCGGGCAAGATCGCGGTCACGTTTACAACCGACAGCAGCAGCTTCGAACGATTCGCGCGCAATAGCCCCCAATGGGAAGCCAGCGTTCGCCGCGACATGCTGGGTCGCTGGGCCTACGCCGTCGGCGTACGCGCCAAGAAATCCATGCTGTCCATTTCTGGGCCCAGCCCGCCCGGGCGACCACCACACGCGCACGTTCCCGCGAAGGAAGGTTTGCGCGATATCCGCAGCGCCGATTCGGCCGACACGGGCGGAAACCTGGTGATCCTGGTCGGTCCGGTCGACAAGTCCACCAGCATCGATACCGGCATGACGCTATTTCGGACGTCGCGGCCGGTCGCGGCGTTGATGGAATTCGGCGGCGAAGCGGCCGTTCCCCTGATGATGGCCCAGGCGACTCTGCACGGCCGAGTGAAGGGCGCGGCGATGGCCGTTCGCTACGTAATGATGAGAACCAACGACGGCGATCACCCGATCGTGTGGATCGACGGTCAGCCCTACCAAATTCGCAGGGTCCGCTATTCAGCTCGGCCGTTCATGCGTCCAGCGCTTGAAAAAGAGCTGGAGCAAGCGACCGAGCATCTGCGCGATGCTGTCGAGTCGACCCGGCCGCCGACATAAGGGGATCGACCGTGGCTTCAGCTGGTGACATTCGCGCAGGCGGCGCCTACGTTCAGCTGGCCCTGGAAACGGGTCAGTTCGACGCGGGACTGGCGCGCATCGGCCGCAAGGTTCAGGCATTCGGCGAATCGCTTTCGACGATCGGCTTCAATCTAACGACGCTGACCAGCACGCTGTCGATCCCGTTCGCGATGATGAGCAAGGCGTTTTTGGAGACCGCGGACGACCTGCGAAAGAACCGGATCGAAACGGCGTTCGAAGTCAAAGCGGAGACCGACAAAGCCAGCTTCCGTCGACTCGAGCGCCAACTATTCCGCCTGGGGGCGACCGTCGACGACGACATCGTAAAGCTGGCCAATCGCACGCGCAACGCGACGCGCATCATGCAGGAAGCGCTACGGGCACTGTCGGCCGAAGTCGGAGCGGTCCTGGCGCCTGGCATCCAGGCGACCGCAGTCCGCATGACGGCGCTGATCCGCACGGCCCAGCGGTTCGTCGAAACGAACCCGAAGCTGATCAAGACGCTGGGGATGGTCGTCGGAGCATTGACGGCGATCGGCACGGCGACGTTCATCGCCGGCATGGCGATAAGCGCCCTGGGGTTTGCGCTGACGGGCCTGTCCGCGGCGATGAGCTACGCGCCCTGGGTCCTGATGGCGGGAGCGGTCGTCGGCCTGATCGTCGTCTTCACGGGCCTGGGCGAAGCCCTGATGGAATTAATGCCGCTGTTCAAAGAGACAGCCCAGTCGGCGTTCGAACTGTTCTCCAGCGGCCGTTACGTCGAAGCGATCCGGCTGATCGGGGACACCGCCCGCGTTGCCTACCGAGCTGCGTCGAAGGCGGTCCTGGAATTCATTCACAAGAACCAGCGGCTGGTCTACACGATCTTGGGCGTCGCGGCCGGCGTCGTCGGCCTGATTGTCTTGACCAAGGGCCTGGGGATCGTCTTCGCTGCGCTGAGTGTTTTGATTGGAATCGTTTCAACGGCGCTGATGGTCTTCGGCAAGCTGGTCGTCGCGATCGTCAGCATCGCGTCGGCCCTGAAACTGGTCGGCGAGCTGACGGTCGCCATGACGTCGATTTTCGCCATCATGGCCGGCCTGATGGCCGTTGTCGTTTCGATGATGAACGTCATGGTCCAGGCGCTACTGGCGCTGATCGTGACCTGGCGCGTCCTGGGTCTGACGATTATCGGGATCACGATTCTCTACAAGAAATGGGCGGCGCTGGCACTGCTCGCCAAGCTGTGGTGGGTCGCGTTCATCGCGGCGCTGATCGTATTGATCTACGTGCTGGTCCGCGACGGTTACAAGCAGGTCGGCTGGCTGTTTTTCCAAATAGGTAAGTGGCTCGGCAACTGGCTGTTCTCGACGCAGGGATTCTTTTCGAAACTGGGCTACATCATCTTCCAGTTCGTCGACGGTATCTTCCAAGGCACACTGAGCGCATTGAAAGAAGTGTTGACCGCCGTGCTGAAAGAACTGGGGCAGGCGTTCATGCACTTTGGCCAGTTCGCCGCCAAGCTCGGCGAAGTCTGGGACGTGGTAACGCGCGGCGTCACGCATCTGGCCCGCGAGACGGGTGTCTTCATTTTCGAGACGTTCAAGAAGTCGCTCGGCGGGGTCACCGCGATGCTGCGCCGCGGCGACTTCGAAGGCGCTTGGAAGCTGACGATTGCGACGCTGAAAGTTGCCTGGTTCCGCCTGGTCAAAGACCTGCAGGCGATCTGGTTTGAGCTGTGGCCGAAGCTGCTGTCGGCGCTGTCCAGCTTCATCCAGGCGATTCACAAGGTCTTTTCAGCGATCCAGAAGATCCCGTTCAAAGTCCAGGGGGCGGCGCTCGAGGTGCAGCGCGGCCTGAAGGAAGGGATGGCCCGCCGCGAACGCGACATCATCCACAAACTACGCAAGCGGATCGCCGAGCTGGAGCAACGGCAGGAAGACCGGATCGAGAAGCACGGGAAAGATAAAGCCCTGACGATGGTCGCGTTCAAGACGGATGAAGAGCATCTGCGCAAGGGGAGAAAGGTTCTCGAGAAACACGAAGAGCGGCTGCGCGGTTTCGTCAAGGAACGCGGGGCCCTGGAGCGGAAGATCACCGCGACCCAGGACGACCAGGAAAAGATGATGCGCGAGGGTTTGGGCAAGGCCGCCGCCGACCTGGAGAAATTCGCGGAGCGGGCCAAAGAAGCCGCTAAGCGCGCGCCCAAAGAACTGGAAGAGGCGCTGAAACGAGCCGAAGCTGAGATGGAAAAACATCGCAAACGCGACGGCAAGTTGAAGGGGCTCGACTTCGGCCTGCCCGACTTCGGCCTGGATAAATTCAAAAAGGAAATGGACAAGGCGCTCGACGAACTGGACATCCTGGGCGGCCGTTCGGTCGGCGTCGCGATCCAGGCCCAGGGATCGTTTAGCGCGGCAGACCTGGCGATCATCGGCGGCGAACAGATCGATCCGGTCGTGATCGAAGCCAAGAAGATGAACCGCATGTTGGCGAAGATCGAACGCAAAGTCGGCCCGCCGCGGTTCCGATAAACACGGACGTTAAAAACAGGATCGCCAGGGATGGCCAGAGTAGTCGAAGCATTCGGTGCGCGCGAGTCGCGCGACGAAGAGGTCAAGAAAGACCAGTCGGAAGAAACGCGCCAGTATTTCGTCACGGAAGCCGCCGACGAAGAGGACGCCAAGACGTCGGTCAAGGCGTTCGCGCCGTCGTTCATCGTGACCGGGCAGGGCAAGCTGACGCGAACGTCCGTCGCGGTTACCGATTCTCCCAGCGCGTCGGTTTACTACATCGACGCAATCTATTCGAAGCCGGAAAAGGAAGACAAGGATCTGGACACCGGCGAGTATCGGGTCAGCTTCGACACGACCGGCCGGACGTTCAACCGCAAGACGTCGATCGCGACCCAGGCCCGCGGTCGCGGCGATGGCGAGAAGCCGATCGACTTCCAGCGAGCGATCAACGTCGCAACCGACGGTAGCGTCGCCGGCGTCGATGTCGTCACGCCCGGGCTGAAGTTCCAGGTGATTAAGAAGCAGCCAAACGCCCTGCTGACAACCGACTACATGCTGCTGCTGGAAGAAATGACCGGCAGAATCAACGATTCCGACTTCCTGGACTTCGAACAAAACGAGCTGTTGTTCTTGGGGGCGACCGGGGCCCAGCAGGTCGAATTCGGCGAAGACATCGAACTGGGCGTCGAAGTGACCTATCACTTTGAGGCCCAGCAAAACCGCACAGACATTCCGATCGGAGAAGGCATGGCGATCCCGTTCAAATTCGGCTGGGATTATGCCTGGGTCTACTTCGAAAAAAAGGACGTGTTCGACGAAGACGACGAACTGGTCGCAACGCTGCACGTCCCCGCCCAGTGGAATGTCGAAATCGTTTACGAACAGGAAGATTTTGACTTGTTGGAAATCTGATAACTGGGGATGATCCGCGGTCGCTTCACCCATTCACCCCAGGACTGAAAATCATGGCAATTCAAATCTGGTATCACGCGGACTGCTACGACGGTTTCGGAGCTGCGCTGGCGGCCTACTTGAAGCTGGGCCGCAAGGTCGCCAAGACGCCGGTCAAATACGTTCCCGTCAGCTACGCCGACGAACAGTGTCCAGTCGTTGCGCCGGACGACCGAGTTTACATTCTCGATTTCAGCTACCCGCGGGAAGTTCTCGAGGGGATCAGAAAGGGACTTACGCGCGGCTGGCTCAAAGTGATCGATCACCACAAAACGCACTACGACCAGCTGAAAGACCTGGGCTATTGCACGTTCGACCTGAAAGAATCCGGCGCGACGCTGGCCTGGAGAGAATTCCGCAAAGGGATGCCCGAGCCGCGATTCTTTGCGTACCTGCGCGACCGTGATCTGTGGAAAAACGAGCTGCCCGGGACGCACGAGTTCACGGCGGCGCTGCGCAGCTATCCGATGATCTTCGATCTGTGGGTCGACTTGATGGATCGCGTCGATGAGCTGATCGAAGACGGCAAGCCGATCCTACGCTTCCAGGGCCAGCAGGTCTCGCTGATGGCCGACAAACATATTTGGGCCGACATCGGCGGTCACCTGGTCCCCGCGGTCAACGCAACGTGTTTCTTCAGCGACGTCGCTGACGAACTGGCCAAGCGTCACCAGATCGGCAAGGCGAAATGGCCGGCGCCGTTCGCCGCCTACTGGCGGGACCTGGAACCCGGCCGGCGAATGTGGGGACTGCGAAGCCGGACCGAGCTGGACGTCGCGGCCGTTGCCGAAGGATACGGCGGCGGCGGTCACCCGGGCGCCGCCGGCTTCATCGTCGGCCGCGACGACATCCCGATCGCGACGGAGCGACGCAGCCTGCAATTGCTGGACGCATAACAGAAATTCACCAGGGAAGGTGATCAGGTGGGAGCCGACGAAAAAGTAACACCGGGGCAGGTCTTCGATCCGAAGGCGTCGACTTGGAATGGAATGGTCGACGCGAAAGATCGGTTTCTAGAAGACAAGGATCGTCGCGCTGTCGCTGACCCGGGGTTCCCGCCTGTCATTCCGTCGCACCTGGTCGAAGTCAAAAACAAAAGCGGAGTGAACCTGGTCCGCTTTGCGCCGGCACGAATCAGCGGGGTCGTTCTCGATCCGACGGCCGGCGGCGTAGCGCTGACGCAGTTCAAAGATGGGCCGGCGTTTGAGATCAACAAGCAGACCTGTGGCGAGCCGATCGTCGTCGTCCAGCAGTATCTGAAGCCCGACAAATACGGCAGCGCCGTCCTGTACGGCGTGACACCGGTCACGGTCAACGTGATCGACGTCGATCACATTGCCGTAGCGCCGATCGACGACGACGTGACCAAATTCAAAAGCGCCCCCAGCGGCGTCGGTCGCATCCTGGCTCCGCTGCCGACCGGGACCGGAGAACAGCTACTGGCCGTGATGATGGGCCCAGTTCAGAAGCGATTCCAGGCGACCGCGAACGAAGCGATCACCGCGGGCGGCAGCGGCAAGGTCACGATCTACCTGGGCGGGTCGGCCAGCGACATGGACGACGAAACCGCCTATTTGGACTGGATGCACAACGACGAAGACATTGAAAGCGGTCAAGAGCTGATCGTCGAGTGGTTCGACGATCGGTGCGAGCTGGTGATCGTTGACGCTGAATGCAACGCATCGGCCAGCTAAAAAGCCGGCCGCCGCGACGAGGAGATACGCGGCGAACCGGCCGGCGAGAAAACAGCGACGCGGGACAGTACCAAACCAGGGAGCCGATGAGCAATGGCAGAAACCTACGACGTTTCCATTCGATTCAAAGACAACAACAGCGGCGCGCGCAAGCTGAATGCAAAGTACACCGTCACGCCGACCGACGACCAATATGCCGGCGGCCGTGAAACGGTCCAGGACAGCGAAGTCAGCTTCGACCACAGCGCGAAGATCACCGACGCGGGCCTGCTGTGGATGATCAACAAAGGGACGACCGACGCGATCCAGGTCGGCTTCGCGGCGTCGAATTACGACTTCAAGCTCGAGCCCGGGCACGCAGCCCTAATCCCGCTGGACACCCAAGCGGCGACGATCTACTGCCTGGCTGCCGGCACGGCCGACACGGACAACTTCGAATACGAATTCCGCCAGCGGTAGTCCGTCGACCGTCGCCGGATTGTGCGTCACTGCAGCGCCGCCGGCTGGTGCGTCGAGGACCGCGACGCCGAACGCGGCGGCGGTCCCTGGTGTAAATCTTTCAATCAGTTTTCACCAATTTACATGGGCATCCGATGGCGGTCGGCAGGGGTCAACGTTGTTGTTGCGGTCCATCGTGCGACGTCTGCGCCGACAAGTTCGGCGGCGCTGATCCGCTAAGCGACAACTGGGAAGGGGACACCGGCGACTTCACCAAAAGCGGCGGCGAGCTGACCAGCACGGCGACGAACAAATCGATCGCCTGCAAGACCGAAGCGTCGGGCAGCGACCACTATGCCAGCGCCGATGTCAAAGGCAGCAACGCCGGCGACCAGGCGATCGTGATCGTCGCTTGGACCGACAACGACAACTACCTTTACGGCTTTGTGAACTTCGGAAACTTCGGCGTGCTGCGGATCTACAAAGTCGTCAGCGGCACGCATACGCAGCTGGCGACGACCAGCACGATCACAATCTCGACGGCGACGTTTCACCAGCTCGAGGTTTGTTACAGCGAGGACGGGGCCAGCTCGACGCTACACGCGACGCTGACCCTGGACAGCGGGACCAGGCACACAGTCCGCGACGAAACGGTCGGCAGCTTCACCGGCAAACAGGCCGGCCTGGGCGTCCGGTCGACACCCGGGACCGTGACATTTGACAACTTCGATTTCGACCGGCTCGACACGCCCGAAGAGACCGGCAGCTGTCCAATGTGCCCGGGCGTCAACTGCGACCGCTGCACCAACGACGCAACCCCGCCCGCGTTGAAGGTCACGATCTACGACCTAGAGAACAACTGCGGAGCCGACGGCTGCGACGATTTCGAGGGGACGTTCATCCTGCCCCAGGACGACTTGAATGTTTGCACCTATGACCAGAGTTGTCTGAACTGCGCGGCGTGCGAAGGCAGCGCCCACCGGACCGTTTCGGCCGGCTTCGTGAAGGTCGGAGCCGACTACATTCTCCGCGTCACGCTGCACATCAACTTGCACGGGACCAGCACGATCACGTTCGAAAAGAACTACGGGACGTCAAAGATCCCCTGCCAGGGTCTGACGAACACCCGGGTCGACTGGAAAAGCAACACCGGAACGGCGCCGACCGCCCATTGCTACGGCGACGCCAACAGTTACGCGGAAGTGACCAGCCTACCGTGAACAAGAAACCGATCGACAACTTCGTTTGTCCTGGATGCGGAAAGAACTGGGGCCGCTGCGTCCTGCCGGTCCGCTGCCCGTGCGGCGAGACGACGCGAGAATTGCCCCCAGACGAACCGACGCTGATGCAGATGGCGACGCACTACCGCGACGCGATCACGCGTTACCACAAGACAGGACGCCCCCAGCGGAGCGACAGCGAAGTCGATCTGATCGTTAACAAGATTTGCGGCGGCTGCGACGACTTCGACGGCCGCCGCTGCCGGCGCTGTGGCTGCCGCGTCAACGTGTCGAAGCGGTCGCTGTTGAATAAAGCACGCATGGCCAGCGAGAGCTGCCCGCGCGGCTTGTGGGGCCAGCCGAACTTCGTCGGCGAAGGATACCGGACCGAGGCCCTGGACTGCTGGGATCACCAGGCCCTGCTGGAGCCGATCGGCGTTCATCAGCTGGCCGAGCTGGGCCCAGCGGCGACAAACGCCAGTCTGATCGCCTACGACGGCGGTCTGCTGCTGGCCTACCGCGATCGCTGGCAGCACGCCCAGGTTCGAATCGCAGAGCTGGACGGCCGGCTCACGGTCGCCAGCGACTTTCCTGTCGACATCCCCATAACCGCCCATAACAAAGTCGGCCGCGAGGACCCGCGGCTGTTCGTTCACCGCGGCGAACTTCACTTGGCCTACATCGGAGTTCAGCGGGGAAACCGCGACGTGATCGCGCATCAACATTACTGCCGGCTCGACGGGTGCTATCAGGTCACCGAGCATTTCGAGCCGGCTTACAAGCTCCGCGGACCCTGGGAAAAGAACTGGCAGTTTTTCGATGTCGACGGACAACTGCGGGCGGTTTACAGTATCGCGCCACAGATCGTCCTGCGCATCGCCGGCGAACAGGTCCAGCGAGAGTTCGAAACGCCGTGGCCGTGCACTTGGTCGCCGACGATGCTGCGGGGTGGGGCGTCGCCCGTTTTAGTGGGCGATGAGTTTTATTCCTTTTTTCATTCCAAATGCGACACCGGCGATCGGCCGATCTACTCGCTGGGTCTCTACACGTTCGACGCGCGGCCGCCTTTCGCCGTGCGACGCATCGCACCAGGCCCGCTGATGGTCCCCGATCCGGCGGACCATTCGGGCGACCGCAAGCCGTTTGTGATCTTTCCGGCCGGCGCCGTTTTCGATCCCGACTACAACCGCTGGCTGGTCAGCTACGGATATCACGATCACGCCGTCCGGATCGCCGAGCTGGCGATCGATGATGTCGAAGACAACCTGATCGAGGCACCGCGTTACCAATGAAGCCGCTGCTGATTCTGTCGGCCGTCAACACCGGGACGCACTTCGTGCGGATGATGCTGGAGTCCCACCCGCTGGCCGACTGGTGCATTTACGAAGATTTCCAGTTACTCAACGGCGAGCTGCTGCGCGGCCGGCTGCTGGGGTTTTTGCGCGGGCAGATCGGCGTCGTCGATTTCCTGAGCGACTTCTATGAAGTCCGGGCGCGTAACGAACAGCGGCTGGCCTACGTCCGCAGCACGCAACACGAGCAGTTTAACCTAGTGACCCAAACACGACGGACGGCGCGGCTGCCGCTGCTGCACGCCCACGCGGGCCATGATTGGCTATCGATGGACATCGAGCACTTGCCGCTGGCAATGGCGATTCCGGTCCGTCATCCGCTGCTGATGGTCTGCTCAATCTTCCGCCGCAATCGGTACGCCGACGACATCGCCGACGAAGCGATCGCCGCGGCTCGCTGGCTGTGGGATGGGACCGGCTGGCGCGACGGAGCCAGCCCGCGTTCGTTCGTCGTCGTCAATCCATGGCAGGTCGACCGGCACGGGATCGGCAACCTGCTGGGTCGCTATTCGCTGCCGCGGACCGGTAACACCGATCGGTTCATGAATGACCCGCCGCGCGTCAACGAAACCCTGGAGCGCCACAAATCGAAGCCAGACGCCGCGCGATACGAGCAGCCGACCGAGCAGGCCGAGCAGTTCCGCAGGGCCAAGGCCCGGCTGCTGGACGACGGGTCGATCGACGACTGCCTGGTCAGCTGGAATCAGAAGATCCGCGAATCGGGACTGTGGGACGTTTACTGCCAGCGCTGTATTGAACACCAGGTCGAGCGGGAGCCATGATGCGATTTATCCCGTCACACGTCGGTCGCCTGATGGCGCCGCAGCACACCGCCAGCGGTCCGGATGTTTACGAAGCGATCGCCGACGAAGTGATCTATCGCGACTGCTACGGCGTTGCGGAGCTGGCCGAGCAGCCGATCCGAACGGTCGTCGACCTGGGCGCGTCGTTCGGTCCTTTTACGGCGCTGTCGGCAGCGACGTGGCCGGCGGCGCGAATCATGTCGTTTGAACCCGACGCGATCCGCTGGGCCTGCCTGGCGACGAACTTTGAAAACGCCGGCCGCAGCATTTCCATTCGCGACACGATGGTCGTCGGTCACTTCCCCAAGAACTGGCGGCGGTTTGTCGTGCACAGCGGACAAGAGCAGTTCGTCGATCGCTGGAGAGAGAGAGCCCAAAGCGTCGCGACGTCCGGACTGCCGCGGGAAATCGACCTGCTGAAGATCGACGTCGAAGGGGCCGAGCTGGGCATTCTCGACGAACTGGCGTCGCTGCGTCGCCTGGAGCGGATCAAACACATCCGCGGCGAGTGGCACTTCACCAGGTCCCGTGACGGGATCGCCCATTTGCTGCGGCGGACGCATCGTCTGCGAATCTGCGACGGCGGCAGCTGGAATCTATTCCGCGCCGATCGGAAATAAGAAGCCGGCCCGCCTCATCCCGGCTGGTCCGGCGCCAGCGTCTTACCGGCAGGAATCAACGACGGGCCAACTTCCGGCGCTAGACGAGAACGGCCCTACGCGCCAACCGCCCAGGTCTGATCTGACCAGCATTTTGGGCACATCTAGCACGATCACGCCAGGTCCATCAACTAAGGACTAGCCGCGAGCCGATCTATGTCGGCATGGGCAGCAATGGTCTAGCAACGAAGGTTTTTGCGGGAGTGCTGACCGCGGTCGTTCTGTTCATCGGTGGGACAGCGATCAAAAACTCCAACGCGATCGCCGAGCGGCCAACGCAGGAAAAGGTCGAGAACATCGTGAACCAGCAGGCGCCCTACGTTCGCGACCGCAACCTTGTGATGAGTCAATTGGCAGAGATTCCCAAAATCCGCCAAGAGTTACAAACGATCCGCATTGAACTAGCTCGACTTCGCGCTGCCAAGGAACAAGAGTGAGCGATCGCAAACACGACGACAAGGCGCTGGCGGTCGAGTGGATCGACAGCGAATCGGGTCTCGATCACGCCTGGCACACGCGCGACCAGGTTCAAGAGTTCGCCAACAAAAAGTTACATCACTGCTGGACGATCGGGGTCCTGGTCGGCCAGTCAGAAGAATCGATCACGCTGGCACTGAGCACGGATTGCGACGACCAGCTCGGCCCGCACATCAAAATTCCAAAATCGAATATCCGGCGCGTCGGGCGGATTGAGATTGATTGGCAAACCTACGATGGAAAAGCCAACGTGTAGGGTGATCCTGTACCAAGGGACCAGCATCATCGATCGCCTGGTCCGGTTGCAGACGCGCAGCAAATACAGTCACGCCGCGATCGCTTTGACGCCGGCCGGCGGCGAGTTCACCCATACCTACGAATCGACCTGGAAGACCGGCGTCCATTGCCGCAACTTCAGCCGGGCGGACTGGTCCGCGGACTGGTTCATCATCGAACTGCGGCAAGACCAATACGACAAGCTGAAGAACTGGCTGGATCTGTGGGTCAACCAGAACGCACGCTACGACACGATAGCAATCTGCCGTTTTCTTACACGGCGTCGCGGCAAGAGCGACACGCGCTGGTTTTGTTCCGAGCTGGTATTCGCCGCGCTTCAGCATGTCGGAATCACTCTGCTTCGTGACACCGAAGCCTGGGAAGTTTCACCGGGCCTACTGTCCAAAAGTCCGCTGCTGGAGCTGGACGGCCGGCGCTGTGGGCCACAACCGGAGCACTAAACACTATGGCTTTTCTCGACGACTTAGAAGCCGCAATTGCCAGCGATCCGGCGCGGACCGCGGCGGCCGTCGCCAGCGCCCTGGGCCTGACGCCCGAAAGTGCGCAAAGCGTAATTGCCGAAGGCACGCTGGCCAGCAAACGGCGCCAGGCGGCCGATCGGCTCGCATACGCGCAACAGCGGTCGCTGGAAATCTTGGCTACCGACGACGCTGCAATCGCTGCCAAGCAGGCGTCCGAAATTGTTCCCTTGCAACAGGCCCGCGGAAGTCGAGCAGCTCGGCACACGACGCTGATTGATGAGTTACACCAGCTAGAACAGCAGCTCAGCGAAGGCGACGCGGACGTTCCGACCGTCGACGAAATCGATGCACGTCTAGAGGCGACCCAATGACAACGCTGTACGTTGCAAAAGACGGAAGCGACGCGGCCGACGGTCTCAGCTGGGCCAATGCCAAGCTGACCATCGACGGCGCGATCGCCGCGGCAGCTCATTACGATGTCGTCAAGATAGCGTCTGGGGTCTACGACCGATTTGAGGTTTTGTCGACCAAGCAATACATGCAATTTCTAGGGCAGGGCCTGGTCATCATCGACGGCGGCGGCGAGCCCTGCATTTACCACGACAACGGGCACAGTTATCTGTGCGTCCTTGAGGATATGATCCTGCGCAACGCGGGCGCCGACTTTCTACTGAAGACCGACTATCAGCGCTACCAGGGATGGGACATGCGCCGCATTGAATTTCAAGGCGGCGGCATCAGCAGCGGCGCGAAAATTTACGGCTACTCATCGTCCCAGGGGACCCGCTTTCAGGATTGCGTGATTCACAACTGCCTGGAGGGGGTGCAACTTACCTACGATGGCACTTACGCGTCGCCCGCGTTTGATAACGTGACGATCGCCAAGAACACACGCGGCGTTTACTGCAACTCGAGTTCTCACACGCCCACCTTTGCGGCGTGCATTTTTTACGAGAATTCGGAGTACCACGTCAACGGACACATCATCAACCGCAGCAGCGACTGGAATCTGTTCTACCCTCTCGACTCCGAGCAGACCTACGACGGAAAAAGCGACCTGCCATCGATCCAAGCGGACACCCCGCCAGCAGAGGCGAATTCGGTCACTGCAGATCCACAATTCTCCGATCCCGACAATGATGTTTTCTCACTGACGCTGACCAGCCCGTATGGCGCATCGTTGCCAGGCGGAAATCACATCGGCGGCGTCCCGCCCTGTCTGGTCCTGAGTCCAAACAGCAACCAGGCGACCTATGACGCGCCGGCGGACAGTTCTGGCCTAACGCAAGTCGGCGGGATCTGGGAGCTGAACACGTCACCCAGCGGAACGTACCGATCGGCGGTTTTGGACTTTGGACATGATCGAACAATTAAGCGGGTTTGCCTGAACGGGTTTTCGATCACGGACCCGAGTCACGTCGTCGACTATTCAACAGCGGATGTCGACCCGCGCCAGTGGACGTTCCGCTATCGAACGCAAACGCACGCCGAAGGGGCATTCACTGACAACGGCGGCGCGGCGCCGCCGGCCTGGCAAGAAGCGAATCTTCATTCGTTTCTGAATGTCGTGGCTCGCTACCTGCAGTTCGAATTGATCCTGCGAGACGACGGTGCCTAATGAGCGACCCCCAAGTTCCAGCCGTAAGCGTTGAAGCGATCGACGGTCGCGTGAGATTTCCGGCCGTCTCGGTCGAGGCACCCGCCCAGGCGAAGGCCGTCCTGGGTAAGCTGTGTATCTTTTTCACGAACGCAGGCATGCAAAGCGAGCTGCCGATCGCCCTGCAGCCGACCGCAAATCTGATCCTGGGCGCTCCGCATGGGCAAGGGGGAATGAGCCAATGAGCCGTGCGGCTGGAAGCGTAGACAACAGCGAATACTTTGCGATCGTCGACGACATTGGCGGCGACGAACCAGGCGAACCGAAAACGGGCCTGGACATCAGTCACATCGACAGCGCCTACTTCGTGCGTGAACGTGGAACGCCTGTTGAGATCACGCCGCTATCTAACTTGACCAACGCCAACGACGCCCACAGCGACGGCGGGTTCATTGAAGTTGACGAGACAAAAGTCCCTGGTCTGTATCGCTTCGACGTTCCCGACGCAGCCTACGCCCTGGGGACCCAGATCGTCAGCGTTCAGATCAATTTCACGCTGCCGGCCAACGCACTGGCGCGGCCGCTGAAGATTCCGCTGGTCAGCTACACCGGCGCGCGAACGATCACGGTCACGGTCGACGACGGTACCGACCCGCTAGAAGGCGCAACTGTCCGGCTGACCAAGGGCGGCGAGTCACACGTCCGCACCAGCGACGCGTCCGGCCAATGCGTTTTCAACATCAACGACGGCAGCTGGACAGTTGCGATCACGCTGTCCGGTTACACGTTCGCCGGCGACACGCTGGTAGTTACTGGCGACGCGACGCCGACCTATTCAATGTCCGTTTCGCTGATCACCAGTCCCGATCCGAACCAGGTGACCGGTCACTATACGTGCTACGACGAATCGGGGTCGCTGGAGTCCGGCGTCACGGTCACGCTGACCCTGATCCGAGCGTCCAGCACGGCGGGCCTAGCGTGCGACAACACGCCGCGGACCGTGACCAGCGGCGGCGCCGGGATCGCCACGTTCCCCGGTCTATTCAAGGGCGCGACCTACCGCGTCAAACGCGGCACATCGGCCAAGGAATTCGACGTCAAGATTTCAGACACGGCGCCCGATCCGGTCGCGCTGGATTCAATCATCGGAAAACCATGATCTGGTGGTCGCTGCTGCTGTCGATCCTGTATTCGGCACTACTCGAATACTGGTTTCACCGCTGGTTGTTTCATCGCAACCTGATCGGCTGCTTCTACCGCGCTCACACGATCGAGCATCACGGCAAGCACCGAAACGACGTCAACATCGACCAGCCGATCTTGCCGACGATGCTCGCCGCCGCGCCGCTGATCCTGGCGGCGCTGCCGGCGGGTCCGCCCGCGGTGGCTCCAGTCGTCGTCGTGGCGATCTGCTACTCGAAAGTCTGGACCTGGCTGCACCGGGCACACCATGACATTCCGCAAGCGGCCTGGGTCAAGCGGCTGCCGTTTTACAGCCGTTTCCGAAAACATCACTTGACGCACCATCGCCAGCCGAAGACAAACTTCGCCGGCGTTTTTCTGTTCACTGACTATTTGCTGGGAACCAAAGCATGAGATTCTTTTACTTCGGAATGTTGGCTATCAGCTGCGCGATGCTGTTCAACGCGGTCACCGGATGGAACGCCAGCGCCTACGCCAAGCGACAAATTGCCAGGGAGAACCAGCAGCGGGTCGACCTGCACGCCCGCAACGTGTGTCTGATCTGCAAGGTCCAGCAGCTCGAGCGGCAGGTCGCCGATCTGCAAAAGCGACACGACGAAGCCGAGAAGAAATGGCGGCAGGTGACGATCAACCAGAATCAAATCGCGATGGAACTATACCGGCAACATCAGCGGATTCTGGTCGAGCGGACCCGGGTCAGCAAACTGGCGTTCGATACCGAACAGAGAATGGACCAGATCGAACAGCGGATCGACGACGTGATCGTCGACTGCGGCGATGGGGCCTGCTGCTGCAAAATCGATCGAGCGCCGCCGCATTGTGCGGCACGGCCGGCCGCGCCGTCGAATAATGCGGCACGGTACCAACGCCGCGGCTGCCGGCGTCGCATATTCAGGCGGCGATGAAAAAGACGCACCTGGTCAAGCTCCAGCCCCAGGAAAATCGGCGGCCCGTTTTTTACGTCGATCACTTCTGCGGCCTGGTCAACTGGACCATTTGGCTACATCAAGCAACGCGGCTGACGCAGACTGACGCGGCCGTCCTGATGGTCGACCTGCAGCGGCGGATCGACTCGCGGGTTCACGTCGTTCGGTTCGGCGAAGAGTTATACTTGCCTGAATGAACCGACAAGTTTTCCACCGGTGCCCGAACTGCAAAACCGACTCTCCGGTCGAGATGTCAAACCCAGAACCGACCCGGGTCGTTACGCTTCGAATGCCCCAGTCGCTTCACGAAGCGCTTCGCGTCGCGGCCCACGATCAACACATCAGTATGAACCGCCGCGGTCTGATTGCATTGATCGATGCGGTCAGCCAGCAGCTTGATCTAGATCGGGACGATCTGCTTCAGAAGATTTAGGTTCTTGGACGCCTGGCGGCAATGGCGGAGCCATGTAAGCGTCGGGCCCCAAATAGTGTTCAACAGCCAGACCCGTTCCCGATCGCGGCGAGTGGCCCAGGAATCTAGAAGCTGCTTCGACGCCATGCTCTTGAGCGACTTCGGTCGCGCCGGTTCGTCGCACCTTTTGCGGTCCCTCTCGCCTGCCCGTCGGCAAGCCGGCCCCCTTCAAGATTCGGTGCCAGTGGGTGTAAAAGCTTTCCCGTTTGTACGGGAATGGATAGGCGCGTCCGTTGACATCGGGAAGGGCCAAGACGGCTTGAACAGTTTCTAGGTGCATGCGGCAGGTGTGGATTTTGCCGGTCTTCTGCTGGGTCACGGTCACTACACCTTCGGGCGAAATCTGGTCACGGCGCAGGCCGGTCTTCGATTGCTTGAGCGAACAAAGATCGGAGATTCGCAGACCCGTGTCTTTCAATCCACGCAAGAACGCATCCCAAAACTGCCCGCTGTGAACGCCGTTTGGAAAGTAGATCGTTTCCTGTCTCGCCGTGGCGTGAAGAGCTGCGTATTGCGTAGGCGTCCAGGTCGTGTTCGGAAGATCGGGGAGTTTCACGCGGCGAACGCGGCGCGGAAAGACGTCGATCAATTCTTCTTCAAACGCGCTACGCCAAAGGGCCAGCAGGTCGTTTCGACGCCCCTTGCAGGTCCGCGGAGTGTACTCCTGATCGCGCAGATGAATCACGAATTGATTCATCAAATCGTCGCTGAAGTCGCCCAGGATGGCGGCACGCCCCATCCATTCTTCGAACTTTCGCAGAGTCGCTTCAAGGTGCTGCTCAGTGCTGCGGGCAAGGTCTCGCTGTTTGCAATAGCGTCGGTAGTAGTCCCAAAGCGACATGTCCGGCTGTGACATCACGGCCTGCCTTTCCGCCTGCCGCGTCCGTTCTTGGCTGATGCATCAATGCAGAAAAGAAGACCGCAAGCCCGCCAACTCCGGCTTTCCCCTCCGCGAAGAGGGCATCCACCCATGCTCCCCACCTACGCGGTTCAACGCACGGACAGCTTTCCAGAGCTAACGGGCTTGCGGCCTCAGCTTGATGGCGCATCAGACTGCTCGCGGAATTCAAAGATCATCGCAGCCTACCCAGGGGATGTGCGGCTTGCAAGCAAGGGCTGCGAGTCTGATGGATTTTTTCCTTCCGACAAGTTCCTCCACTAAACCATTGCATTTTCTGCGCTCATCCGAGCGCGAAAAATCAGAATTTTTTTCTGTTCTGACATGGCATGCTGCAATGATCGGCTTGTAGAGGTGGGGACGCGGGCCACATAGCGTCGGCATCGACGAAGGGACGCTGGCCACACAGCCATCTAATCGTTACGCCCCACCATTCCCCATCAACATGGCACGGGCAAATTCGCGTGAACAGAACACGGTTGAGGGCCATGTTCTCGCAAGAGAGTGGAAGTTCGAATCTTCTCACCCGCACTGTTAAAACGTTTGATTCCTGGAGGTTTCGAAATGACCGACGTCACAAAAGGGATCGAGTGTAGCTACTGCAAACAACAAACTTTGCACGTCACCCACGCGCACGATTTCGGCATCATCATGACGCTGATCAGCTGCGGGCTGCTGCTGCCGGCCTACCTGTTCAACGTCTTCGTGCTGAAGCACTACAAGTGTCAAACGTGCGGCACATACAACAAGTGACATCAGGCCGGCGGCGGAATCTCTCTGGCTCTCAGAAAAGGTTAAGCAACCGCCGCCGGTCTTCTTTTCAAAAATGTTGTTGACAATCCGCTAGCGTCTGATATCCTGGTCGCCGCTTAACTTTTTGAGAGCCATTCACGCAAGCCAAACTGGCTTTCTGATTGGCGACCAACAGAATCGGTCGGATAGTCTTCAAACGATCCAGCTCGCTTTTCTGCGGCGCTGCAAGCGCGCGGAGTCTTCTCTGACCAACGGTTCTGCGTAGTTGTCGTTCTTAACCGATTCTGTCGGCAACGGCGGCACGCAGGAAGCGAGATTTTATTTCTAGCGCTCAGCCTTCGGGCTGAGCGTACGCGCCGACATCGAGGGATTGAACGATGCGAATCGGATTTCGACTGTTGTTGTTGCTGGTGCGTATGGCAATGTTCGCTGTGCTGTTTGCTTACACCGCGGTTGCTGCTCAGGGGGCGGTTTGATGGGTCGCTGCGTGGTCACAGCCGTCGAGTCACAAAGCCAGGCACAGTCACGCCAGGCGGATCACCAGGCGAATCACGCCGCCGGCCAGACACCCGGGCAGTCCCCCCTGGTGCTGTCGTTGTTTCCAGGTGCGGATCTGCTAGGTCGAGGATTCCAGCGAAACGGCTTCGTCGTAGTCCGCGGGCCCGACACGCTGCTTGACGATCCTATCGAGGATTGGAACTGCAGGGCCGTAGGTAAATTTCAGGGTGTCATTGCTGGGCCCCCGTGTCAGGAATACAGCGACGCCAATCGGCACAAAAACCCGGCCGAAGGCGACCGTCTGATGCTCGAATGCTTGCGATGCATTTGGGAATGTCAGCCGGAATGGTTCTTGATTGAGAACGTGCGAAACGTCCCCGACGTCGCCCTGGACGGCTACCACGTCCAGCGTCTGGACGTCACTGATTGCGAATGCGGTGGATTCCAGAAGAGGCTGCGGCACATTCAATTCGGCAGCAAACTTGGACAAATCATCCGCCCAGTACGCACAAACGGGGTAAGGCCAGTCACGCGGAAAGTCGTTGTCGGGCAACCGCGTAGCCCACACGATCGCCCAAGCCGCCGCGCGGCAGCACAGGGATTTCCGTTGCGACTGCGGAAGCTGACCAAGCGAGCTCGGTCACAGGTAATCGGCAATGCTGTCCCGATGGCGATCGCCGAGTCACTCGCACGTGCGGTCACGGCCCGCAGCGAGGTCACTGAGCAAGACTGCGTTTGTCTGTGCGGCCGAGTCACGACGGCGAGGTCCCGTCACGCTTTGCCGTCATGTCGAAAACGAATGGAGCGGCGTCGACGTCGGGTCACCCGAACCCTGACGTATTCCGCGCCGCCGGCGGAGTCACGGCTGCCGGGTCACGACCAGGCCAAATCTTGGCCGCTGCGAAGTCACGGAGTAGTTCGATGAAGAAACTGTTCAAACCCACCCGCGAGCAGATCGAGGAAATTCGACTGTGCTACGCGCTCGGAAACTCGGCCGAAGCGATCGCTTGTGAATTCGGAATCACGGTCGATCGCGTTCTCTACCTGCTGGAAGTCAGCCCCAAGTCCGTTTACCGAAAGCAGTCCAATGGCAAATGAACCAACTTGGAACGAAGTTCTGCTGGCCATGGTCGGCCAAGTTTTCCAAGGCGTGAGCGAAGCTGACATGGACGTCGAAAACCGGATGATCATCGCCGCCGTGACCGACCGCGGTTTCGCAGAGTGGGTCGACGCCGACGGCGGTCACATTCGGTTGCAGCTGACCGAGCTGGGCGCGGCAATCAGCACCTGCGACCTAGCGGTCGAAGCGCATCCGAACGCGTCGCCGGCGTTCATTACGATCCGGCAAATCTTCGACGCCGCGCCGATGTTGCACTGGCGCCAGTGTCACGACTGCGGCAATGCCGCGCTGCACATCGAAAACGCCGGTCACTGGGTCAAATGCCGCAAGTGCGAGAGTCGCGACACGCGGCAGCTGACCAAAGAAACCGACATTCTGAAGGCGGCGGCCCGGGACCCCAACGCCGAAGCGCTCCAGGCCCTGGACACCATGCGTGAAAGCGCCAAACGACACGGGATCAACGCGTGAACGCTGGAAGTCACTTTTCACTTCCAAGGAAGTCATCATGCCCGAAGCGCTGACGAAATCTGAGCGGAGAATTATGGCGGCGGCTTACATCACGCAAACCCACCATTTTTCGCGGAACTGCTGGGAAAGGTACGCCTGGCTAAAGGATCGCAACAGCAACATCATCGGGCGCTGCACGCGCGACAAGTTGCTCGACATGACGGCCAGGGGATTGCTGCATTTCGACTCAGCGGAACGCGTGGAGTTCAGCGACACCGGGGACGACTACTGGCATCCGATCGAGGGCGCGGTTTGATGGTTGCCTATTCATTTCAACAACGGTTTGTCGAGCCGATCCAGAAAGGGGTCAAGCGGCAGACTGTGCGCGGCACTAGAAAGCGCCACGCCCGCCCAGGCGAATCCATACAGCTCTACGTCGGGATGCGAACCAAGTCCTGTCGGAAGATCATCGATGATCCGATCTGTTTGACTGTCCAGCCGATCGCGATCGTGCGAAACCCTAATGAGCCCGACGCGTGGATCACCGAAATCATCGTTGCAGGCGTCGAGGTCGATCCCGACCAATTCGCGATAGATGACGGCTTCAAATCGCTCGACGAAATGTCAGCGTTCTGGCTTAGACATGCGGCTGAATTCACCGGACCAGCTCTGCTGATTCGTTGGGGGAACGATCCGCAATGAGCGAAACCCTAGTTCGAACCCACCCGATCGACATCTACTACGTCACGGGACAGCAAGCCCGGGACGTCCGCGAGAACGCCGCAGACACGGCCCGCCAGGGTCCCTGTTTTTGCACGGCGTCGTTCGGCCTGGACGGATTCAGCTGGGACACGGCTGAAGAATTCGAACGGGACTGGGTGGCTTCATTCGGATCGCTCGACAAGAAGCCGGCCGACGGCAGCTTGACGCTGCTAGTGACCGACGATCGCTGCGACCATCCCTGGCACGGCAACCCGGGACTGATCACGCCCTGCCCCCAATGCGGAGCGACCCGATAGTGAGCATTCAAGCCAGCGCCGACCATCTGAATTGGTATCGACCCAACGCGCGGCGCCGGCTGCGAAAGCCGACGGTCGTGAAGATTCACGTCGAGAACGCGACCGAAGGCCACGTCCCGTCGATCGCCCTGGTCGCGACCGACGAAACCGGCCGGCGCTGTGAACACATCATGCTGGCCAGCGAAGCGGTCCGCGTGGCTGAGCAAATCAAGGCGACCGTCGCCTACCTGGATCAGTTGAGGGACCCTGCCCGTGGCTGAGACGAAAGAAAGCCTTTATGAGACGAAACGCATTGCGGTCGAGCCCTACGCCGATGGTTTCATTCTGGCGGACTATTCGGGCAACCGCGGCGAAGCGTCGTTTTGCGGGAAATCGATGGAATGGTCCAGGCAACCAATTGTCAGAGATCCGTTTGAGACCGAAGCAGCAGCTGTCGAAGCGGGGATGAAGGCATGAACCATCCAGACCCGGAAATCGATCACTTGTTTCGCTTACTGCAGGCGAAGCTGTGCAGCTGGGAGCGATCGACTGGTCGCGACTCGCTGCTGATTTTCCGCGAATCTGACCGGAACCTGGTCCAGCACGGACCGCAGCCGTCGGCGGTCTGCCTGCGACTGGAAAACGGCGTCAGCGTCGACCCTCACAACAGCGATCTGGATGACGCGCGATTGCTGGAGCGGTTCACGGACGCGTTTTACAACGCGGCCGGTGAATCCTACTCACCATCAGAACTTGCGCCGGAGATCAGGGAATGACCAAACCACGAACCAGGACCTGCGATCTGTGCAAGTCGAAAGACGACGAATTGAAGACGGTCGATGAAGCGCGCGAGGCGGGCTGGCTGTGGGTCACGACGCCGATGTCGACATTCAGGGTTTGCCCCCAGTGCAGCCGCTGGATTGCCCTGGAGCTGGGCGAAGCTGGTTACGTGATGCCTGGTCCGAAGTATCAACAATTGCGGGAGAAAACGGCATGACCTGGGAACAGCTCTACGAACTTTTCTGTGATCTGAACGACACCCTGAACCGGTGCGAACGCATCGCCATCGGGGCAAAACTCGCCGGCGTAAAGCCAACTGACACCCCAGCCTGGAAACGCCGTCAAATCGCTCAGGACCTGCAGAACGAGGTTCACGCGATGATGCACGCGGCAGGGGAATCGGCATGACCAAATGCGGTCAGAGAGTCGTGTTGTCCACAAAGCTAACCGCTGGAGACGTCAAGGTTGAAGTCGTTCAGCAGCAGAACGGGAACGTGTGGGCAACGATGGAAGTGTCGGCAGCACCCGAGCGCATGCCCGAAATCTGCAGCCAGCTTCAATCCCGACTCATTGAAGCGACGGAGCTGCTGACGACCGACGATCCATCAACAACGCGGATGAGCCCACCATGACCAAACGACCTGAGCACTATTGCCGCAACTGTGGTGAACACAAACCGGATCACCATTGGCAAGACTGTCCGCATTCGATGCTTCGGGCGTGGCGGTACTGTTTGCACTGCGGCCGGTATTGGGTCGACACCCGCGACAGCTACTCGTTTCCAGGATCAGATTGTGACGCCGGCGAATGCCTTTGTGCGCCGTGCGAAATGGAGTGAAACCGGCATGAACGACCGCCCCTTGAAAATCTGGCTCGATCGATCCGATGAAGTTCTGAGTGCAGGACAAACCTTTTTTCGAATCGGGCACGGCGGCGCGTCGGCCGTCGGCGGACCCGCCGGTCGACGCCAGGGCGAGCTGGCCGGTTCGTGCTTGTTGGCAGGAATGGTGCCTGCCGCAGATGAGAGCCAAGGGCAGGGCGAAGGGGACGATCGGCGACCATCGAACGGCGCTGAAGATTTGGGAACAGTTCGTCGCCGAACGTGGCCGCGGGCGGATCATCGTCGACGGTCAAAGTGGATGTTCATCAGTAGGTACACCAAAAGCGCACCAGACAGGTTATCTGGTGCGCTCTTCGACAGACTATTCGCGAAGGCCGGACGCGGCCACCAACGAGCCGCCCCTGGGGACGCCCAGGGGCACTTTTCAAATCAACGACTCGATCGGGTCGCTGGCCAGCTACGACGTGGCGGCCGAGCTGGTGGCCTGGCTGGTGAGCGAGGACGGACGCTGCGTCTCTCCGGCAAGAGCCAAGACGCTGTGGTCGTATCTGCGCGGCGTCGTTCAGCAGGCTGTCAGGCGGTCTGTCGTGGCGGGTGTCCCGCCGGTCTCGATCGAACTGGATCGGCACGATCACGCGCTGATTGTCACTTGCGACGAAGTGGCCCAACTGATCGCCGCCGCACACCGCGTCGCAACCTGGCCGACCTGGGGCCGCCAACTATCGCAGCAGACGCTGCCAGGGATGAAAATTGCGAAAACGCAACTTTCACAATCCGATGGCAGTCAACGACTTGGGGCGGAATCGGCCGAAGCCGGTGGAAAATATTCGCCGAATTATGCGTCGACGCCGGCAATAAGTTCTATGGGGCCCGGGCCGCCGACTTCTGCGGCGAGCTCCGAAACGTCCGCGCGCACCCCTGTAGGTATACGCAGAAGCGTG
>FUIF01000920.1_pt1 | contig 34540 bp, 55 predicted proteins | sample 1003461 | NCBI WGS metagenome assembly FUIF01 (sample SAMEA80401918, study PRJEB19352) | marine metagenome
AGAATGCAGATCAAGATCAAGCTGCCGAAAGAAGCCAAGGTCGTGAACATGGATTACGACAATGTGCCTGCTGTCGGACAAAATTTTGCCTTCCAAGGTGCGATGACCAACGCCCGTCAAGGCATGTGGTCGGCGTTTCAATCTTTGCAGACGAGTGGAGCGCCCTGATGGGTAGGTCACCCGCCTGGACTCGCAAGGCAGGACAGAACCCCAAGGGCGGATTGAACGCCAAGGGTCGTTCGTCTTACCGCACCGAGAGCGGCAAGAAGGGCAACCTCAAGGCACCAGTCAAGGGTGCTGCGAAGACGCCCGAGCAGATCAGAAGGAAGGGCAGCTTCCTTGTGAGGATGGGTTCTGCCAAAGGCCCATTGAAGGATGAGAAGGGTCGCCCGACCCGCCTCAAGTTGAGCTTGGTTGCGTGGGGCCACAATGGCGACAAGGCGTCTGCCGTTGCCAAGGGTCGTCGCCTTCTGGCTCGTTACCAAGCCATGAAGAAAAGGAAGAAGGGGAAAGCGTGATGGCAGAAAGTTTGATTGCTCGTTCTCAGCGCAAGGCAAAAGAAAAAGGGATGCAGTCTCCGCCTTCATTAGCTTCTTTGAAGAAAGATGCTCGTCAGGTTGTGCAAGAGGTCTCTGAAATGAACACGGATGTTCCTATGAATAGGGAGCTTACCATGTTGCAGAAGCGTCTTGTTGCTAGGGGCATTTTGAAATCCAAAGCAAAGGGCATGTCTCGAACCCTTCTTGGCAATATTAAGTCGAGTGAGACTGCAAAGAACTACAAAGCATTTGAAGGCATGTTTGACCAAGAGGCTGTCAACAGGGCCGTAGCTAAAATGAGGAGCAAATAAAGCATAGTGGCTTATCAGTACAGGGACGGGACGCCCTACAACGGCCCAACAATCACCACCCCGGACGGCCGGATTATGACCGGCTCGACATACACCCGGGAGTCTGTTCGCGTTATTGAGGTTGAAGACAATGGCGGTAAACGAAGCGGGAAACTACACAAAGCCGACGATGCGAAAGCGCCTGTTCGAAAGAATAAAGTCCGGCGGTAAAGGTGGACGCCCGGGACAATGGTCGGCGCGTAAAGCGCAGATGCTGGCGCTCCAGTATAAGAAGCGCGGGGGAGGCTACACATCGTGAAGCCTTCACAGCAATCCTTAAAAAACTGGACACGGCAAAAGTGGCGCACTCGCAGCGGCAAGAACTCAACGCAGGGTTCCAAAGCAACCGGCGAGCGGTATCTGCCTGAGAAGGCCATCAAGGCTCTTTCTGCTGAAGAATACGCACGCACCACGCGCGCCAAGCGTGCCGCTATCAAGCGCGGCAAGCAGTTCTCCAAACAACCCAAGAAGATCGCAAAGAAGACAGCCAGCTACAGATGAGCCATTTCCTGCATACGTTGAACATCGAAGAACGTCGCATTCTGCGCAAGGTGGTCAAACGGGTACACCTCAAGTACCACCCCAAAGAATTCTGCACTGACCGTGAGGCGGACAAACTTATTGCCACTATTGGCCCTGAAGTTGCCGCAAATCTGGTTCGGATAGGGAAGAAGTACAACGTCGATGACGCTTAAGTACAAGCCTGACGGCGACGTTCTCAAACAGTTTATGAAGTCGGAAGTCTTCTTCCGGGGGCTGCGCGGCCCTGTCGGATCCGGCAAGTCTGTGTGTTGCTGTATTGAATTGTTCCGCCGCGCTCTACAGCAACAAAAGAACGCAGACGCAAGCGGCGCAGCCGCTGGGCCATCATCCGAAATACCAACCCGCAGTTGCGTACCACCACCATCAAGACATGGCTCGACTGGTTCCCCGAGGAGACTTGGGGCAAGTTCTCCTGGTCGGTTCCTTATACGCACCACATCAAGCAAGCTGACCTCGACCTTGAGGTTATCTTCCTTGCCCTCGACAGACCCGAAGATGTGAAGAAGCTGCTGTCTCTTGAGCTGACAGGCATCTGGATCAACGAGGCACGCGAGATCCCCAAATCCATCATTGACGCCTGCACCATGCGTGTTGGCCGTTTCCCTTCAATGAAGGAAGGCGGCGCGACATGGACTGGCGTGATTGCTGACACCAACGCACCAGAGGAGGATCACTGGTGGCCCATCATGTCCGGCGAGGTGCCGGTGCCAGATCACATACCAAGAGAAGAAGCCAAAATGCTGGTCAAGCCGGACAACTGGGAGTTCTTCACCCAGCCAGCCGGAATGGTGGAAGCCAAGAGCGAAGACGGCGACATAACCGGATATACGCCAAACGAGAGCGCAGAAAACAGAAAAAATATGCGGACGGACTACTATCCGAACATCGTGATGGGCAAGACGAAGACATGGATCGACGTCTACGTGATGAATCGCCTTGGGACTATCAAAGACGGAAAGCCGGTCTATCCAATGTTTGCGACGGATGTTCATGTCGCAAAGGAGGAAATACCAACTGCCAGTGGCCTTCCTGTCTATATTGGCGTTGACTTTGGACTGACGCCGGCCGCTGCTATCGGCCAGAAGGTGCGCGGCAGGTGGCTGATCCAGCAGGAGATCGTCGCGTTTGACATGGGCATCGTGCGGTTTGCTGAGGTGCTGCGTACCGAGATCGCCACACGCTATTCAGACTGCGATGTCTACATCATTGGCGATCCGGCCGGCGACTTCCGCGCACAGACCGACGAGTCCACACCGTTCCAGATTTTGCGTGGTGCTGGCCTCAATGCCCGTCCCGCCCCCTCAAATGATGTCTCGTTGCGCCTAGAATCCGTCTCTGGGCCTCTTGGCCGCATGGTGGAGGGTGAGCCGGGGTTTTTGATCGACCGCCGCTGTACGCAGCTTATTAAGGGATTTGATGGCGGGTACCAGTATCGGCGGATCCAGACATCTGGTGAGCGATACGAGGACAAGCCGGAGAAGAACCACTTCAGCCACGTTCACGATGCGCTTCAGTATTTGCTGCTTGGTGCTGGTGAGGGTCGGCAGATCCTGCGCAATGTCGGCGCAACGCAGGGCGCGTTCCAAGCCGACAGAAGTTTCGATGTATTCACCCGCCGTCCAAAGCAGCGACGGCAAGGCCTGTGGAGCCGTATGTAGATTGTGCGTTGATCTGCATTAATGCATAAAGTTACACAGTGAGAAAGGAGTTCGCTTATGTGTGTGTTTAGCCGTCCAGCGCCATCCGCACCGGCCGTTGATCCCGACGTTGAAATCGAGCGGGAGAACAAGAAGGCCGAAGCTCAAGCTGATATTGAGAAATCCAAAGAGAAGAATCTGGACGACAAGCTGGCTGCAGCCGCTTCTGGTTCTGGCGCTCGCTATGGCGGCGGCAGTGGTTCTCGTTCCTTGCTGACTGGTCAGAAGGGCGGGATTGGATATTACGATGAGACGCTGTAATGCATGATGCTTCCAAATCGCTTCTTGCCAAGTTCGAGAAGGCTAAGAAAGAAAGAGCCTATTTCGAGCCTCTATTCGAGGAGTGCTACGAGTACGCGCTCCCGATGCGAAAGTCTTTTTATCACGAGGTACCCGGACAGCGCCGTGACGACAAAATCTTTGACGAGACGGCAGTGGTCGGCACTCAAGAGTTCGCGTCCCGTCTACAGTCAGGCTTGGTACCTAACTTCGCCAGATGGGCTGACTTCGTGGCTGGTTCAGAGGTTGCCAAAGAAGAACAGGACAAGATCAACAACCAGCTTGAGGAAGTCACAGAATATGTTTTTGAGGTTATTCAGAATTCCAACTTCGGACAGGAAATCCATGAGTCGTTCATGGACCTCGCTGTCGGAACAGGCGTCCTGCTTGTTGAAGAAGGCGATGCTGTTAATCCAGTCGTATTCAACGCAATTCCTTTGCCAAGCGTTGTGCTTGACACTGGCCCTCATGATTCAGTTGACCATGTGTTTAGGGAAAGGTCTCTCAAGAATAACCAGATCCTTGTCGCGTACCCGGACGCGGTTCTCTCGGATCGCCTACAACGCCAGATAGCTACTGACCCGGATGGCACCTGCAAGCTGCTGGAGGTCGTCTGCCGGAACTACGACAAGCTGAATGTCGAGAAGCACGACTACTATGTGCTGGAGCTAAACAGCAAAGACATCATCTTCCAAGACTCGTTTGATGGTATCGGCTCGAACCCCTACATCTGCTTCCGTTGGTCAAAGGCGGCTGGTGAAGTCTATGGTCGCGGCCCCCTCGTCAACGCTCTGTCTGCGATCAAGACCACCAACCTGACTGTCGAGCTGGTTCTGGAGAATGCCCAGATGGCAATCTCTGGCATTTACCAGATGGATGACGACGGCGTTATCAACACCGACACGATCAACCTTGTTCCCGGCACCATCATTCCCAAGGCTATGGGATCGCAGGGCTTGCAGCCTATCCGTCCCGCCGGCTCGTTTGATGTTGCCAATCTTGTTCTCAGCGACATGCGAATGAACATCAAGCGTGCGCTGTATAACGATATGCTGGGCGACCCCAACAAAACCCCCGCCTCGGCAACAGAGGTGGCTGAACGCATGGCTGACCTGTCCAGACGTATTGGCTCTGCGTTTGGTCGTTTGCAGGCAGAAATGGTTCAGCCCGTTCTCCAGCGTGTGGTGTATATCCTCAAGAAGCAGGGACGCATTGAGATCCCTGTTATCAACGGACGCGAGGTCAAGGTTCGCTCCATCTCGCCACTCGCCCAGGCACAAGCCAATCAGGACATTTCATCGGTTGCACGTTACCTGCAACTGGTCGGGGGTACATTCGGCCCCGAGATTCTCAACCTTCTGATCCGCTCCGAGGATGTGGCTGTCTATCTTGCCAAGAAGTTTGGTGTTCCTGAGAACCTTGTGCGTGACAGCATTGAGCGTGAGCAGCTCGCGGTAGCAGCTCAACAGCTTCAACAGGCGCAACAACAGGGACAGATTCTTGACCCGAAAGAACTTATCAATTGATGGCTTCCCTCGTTCATCTGACGATGACGAGATCATAAGCCACAACATCGCATCCTTATTCTCCAGCCCTACCGGCAAGGAGGTTTTGAGATATCTGCGGTCGATCACCATTGAGTCGGTGACTGGTGCCGCAGTGTCTGACGCAGAGCTGCGTCACTTGGAAGGTCAACGCTACTTGGTTGGATTGCTTGAGCGTCGTATCAAACATTCCCAAAAGGTGAAAGCGAATGAATGAAGCAGATAATGTGGAGGTCGCTGAGACGACTGAAGCACCTGTATCCGAGCGTCCAGAGTGGTTGCCGGAAAAATTCAAGACACCCGAAGACCTTGTAAACAGCTACTCCTCATTGGAAAGCAAACTCGGCACAAGCGAGCAGACAATCAGGGAAAACCTGATGGCTGAGTTCGAGCAAGAGATGCTGTCCAATCGGCCGGAGGCGGTTGGTGATTACACGGTTCCCGATACCATCGACGAGTCTATGGCTGTCGATAACGAGCTGTTCCAATGGTGGGCGCAGCATTCCTTTGACAATGCTTACAGCCAAGAGGAATTCGAAGCTGGCATTGCTAAATATGCTGAGTTCATTGCAGCGACCCAGCCCGATCTGGATGCAGAGCGTGGCAAGCTGGGTGAGAATGCTGACGCAAGGATCGAAGCCGTCAACCTGTGGACTAACAAGTTCTTCCCAGAAGAAATGTCAGACGCCGTACTGCAGCTTGGCTCTACGGCTGCCGGCATCGAAATGCTGGAGTTCTTGAAGGACAAACTTGGTGGCGCGTCGATCTCTGGCGATGCACAGCCTACCGGCCAACTGGCCGAAGGTGAGCTGCGCAGCATGATGCAAGACCCACGTTATTGGAACCCAGCACAGAGGGACCCCGCTTTTGTCCAGCAAGTCCAAGAGGGTTTTTCCAAACTCTACAGATGATGCATGGCATGTGGAGGGCGATGTAAAGATCGTCAAATCCACATCCGAGCATGCGGCCTACCTGCAGCATCATCTCAGAAACGAAGACGTTAGAGAGTGCCTCATCCACGGTGCAACGCCGTGGAGGGCGCTCCACGTCCCTTTAAGAGTGAAGGGCGCGCAGACATGGACAGTCATTCACAAGGGCTGGCCTGTTTGCATGTATGGCGTTGTTCCGCTGCAAGAAGAAGGTGTGCGTACAGCAACGGTATGGATGCTTGGCTCTGAGGAGCTGAACAAAGCAACATGGCCTTCAATCGCGTCACTAGAAAGGTTGTCGAGTGGATGTCCGAACACTGGGACATGCTCGAAAACGTGGTCCCGGTTGACCATGTGCGAACCATAAAATGGCTCGACTTCCACGGCTTTCTGTTCTCGGCCGAGACCACAACCGTAAATGGCTATGAGTGCTTACGTTTTGTGCGTTGCAGCCAAAACATAGAAGTGAGATTTGAGTAGTCGAAGGCCCGTGCTGCGCCGATGGCCCAATAGGATAACCAGATGAAGCAGACGCGCGGATAACCGTCACAGTGAAACTTTGTTCTAAGGAAGGACTGAAAAATGGCGAACACTATTGATGTCGCATTTATTAAGCAGTTCGAGTCCGAAGTTCACATGGCTTACCAGCGTATGGGTTCCAAGTTGCGGAACACCGTGCGTACCGTTGGTAATGTCGTGGTAGCGTTGTTCGCTTTCAGAAAATCGGTTCTGGCTCTGCTTCTACCAAGACTCGCAACGGCGATGTCACTGGTATGGAACTGGCTCACACGCAAGTCGAGGCAACCATGGCAGACTTCTATGCTGCCGAGTTCATCGACAAGCTGGATGAGCTGAAGATCAACATCGACGAGCGTCAGGCTGTGGCTCAATCGGCTGCTGCTGCTCTTGGTCGCAAGACCGACGAGATCCTCGTCACCGCAATGGACGCGGGTGCAAACTCGACTCAGATCAACGATACCACCACTGCGGTTGGTAAAGCTGACCTGCTGACGCTGTTTGAAACCTTCGGCTCTGCGGATCTCCCGGAAGATGGCGGTCGCTATATTGCGATGCATCCGAAAGGCTATGCCGATCTGTTCAACATCAACGAGTTCGCATCGTCGGATTTTGTTGGTGAGCAGAACCTGCCATATGCAGGCGGCATGAGCATGAAGGAGTTTCTTGGCTTCAAGATCTTCTCCACCAGTGCCATCACTGCCGGCAAGAACTTCGCGTACCATACTTCGGCCATTGGTCTCGGCATCAACTCCGATGTCTCCACTGAGATCAACTATGTGCCGCAGAAGGTCGCGCACCTTGCCACTTCGATGATGTCCATGGGCGCAAAGGTTATCGACGATAACGGCGTCTACGAACTCCTCGACAACAACTAAGGGAGTGGGGGGCTTCGGCCCCCCTCCTGCTCATGGCATCGACGGCAGCAAACTCTGGAATTGATATTGCGGCGCGCGCACTGATCCTGATCGGGGCCGAGCCGATTACGTCTTTCAGTCAAGATAACAATGAAGCCCTTGTGGCTTCTAACTTGTATGAGGACGTTGTTCGTACATCTCTGTGCGCAAGCCGCTGGCGGTTTGCCACCAACCAGAGCGTTCTGAACAAACTGACGGATGCTCCAACAGGGCGCTTCGACTCTGCCCACCAATTGCCTAACGACATTCTGATGCTGCATGCCGTGACTGTCGCTGACAACCTGATCGAATATCAGGTCTATGGCGACAAGGTTTACAGCAATTCATCTGCTTCTGACTCTCTGGTAGCTGACTACACATACAGAGCAACGGAAGAAAACTTTCCAAGCTACTTCACACTTGCTGTGGAGTATTCGCTTGCCTCTGTCTTTGCCGTGTCAATCGCACGCGACGAGGCTCTTGCGAACTTGTTTGAAACAAAATCAGCGCGACTGATGCAGCAGGCTAAGACGCTAGACAGCCAGCAGCAGACAACGCGCCGGCTTACAACATCGAGGTTCATTTCTGAAAGGCGAGGTTAATGGCGAGAATCCGTGTACCGCTGAATAACTTTGCTTTTGGTGAGATCAGCCCGTCGCTTGTTTCGCGCACGGACAGCCCCGTGTACCAGCAAGCTGCAGAGTCCGTGAAGAACATGTTCATTCGTGCCGAGGGTGGTGTCATTAGCCGCCCAGGCACCAAGCGGCTTTACAACTTTAGCAACACCGTAGACACAGCGCAGAATCAAGAGATTCGTCTTGAGCCTTTCATTTTCTCAGATGATGAAAAGTACATTGTCGCCATTTCTAGCGGCAAGCTGGACGTATTCAGAATCCATCCAACGACTGGAGCCGTCACACTCGCGCAAAGTCTTACAACGGACGACGGCGGCTCTGCTCTGCCTTGGACTACTGCTTACGTTCCTCAACTGACCTACGCCCAGAAGGGCGACTTCATGTGGCTGTGCATCGCACATTCATGCCACGTTTGCTTGTGCGTACCGGCCTCACCAGCTTTGAGGTGCGTACATTCAGCTTTGATACCAGCCGTGATGGCAACCGCGTCTATCAGCCTTACTACAACTTCCAAGCATCTGGCACGACGCTTACGCCCGGTGCAACCAGCGGCTCAACCACGCTGACCACAAGCAGCAGCTATTTCTCCAGTGACCATGTTGGTGTGCGTCTTCTTATCGGTGAGACAGAGGCACTCATCACTGCATACACCAGTGCAACGCAGGTAACGGCAACCCTCAAGGGAACACTCGAAACACAACTTGATGTCGATGCACTGCGCACAACCAAAGACAGCGACAAGGTGGAGGTTACACATGCCTTCATGGATTGGCTTCTGGAGCTGGCGTTACCATTGTTCAAGCTGGCGGACTCGGCGGCATCAGTTCTTCGAACATTAATGGAAGCCGCACCATTTCTAGAATCATCGACGAGAACCATTATGAAATTACAGCCGGAGCTACTGCTACCGATACGGCTCATGGAGGTGGTTCTCCAAGGATAAGGTCAACTGCTGCTGTTACGGAATGGTTCGAGCAATCCTATTCAGCTCGTAACGGCTTCCCTGCGGCTGTTACCTTCCATGAAGATCGTCTCTGGTATGGCGGCACGCCTGCCCAGCCTGATGGTCTTTGGGCATCCAAGACCGGCAAGTTCTTCAACTTCGACATCGGTGAGGGTGAGGACGCAGACGGTATCGACGTTGATGTTTCTACTGGTGTCGTCAACACAATCCGTCATCTGGTCTCTAACAGGGATTTGCAGGTCTTCTGTTCGCAGGGTGAATTCTTTATTCCTGCATTCCAAGACAAGCCATTGACGCCGGCCAACATCAAAGTCTCTAGCCAGACGCCATTCGGCAGCGGCTTTGTTCGTCCGCAATCTCTGGACGGTGCCACCTTGTTTGTGCAGGGAACCGGCACTGCTGTCCGCGAATATATCTTTGCTGACAGTGAGGGTGCCTATGTTGGCAACATGGTTTCGATCCTGTCGAGCCACTTGATTAATGAGCCACTGCAGTTTGCGACAGTGAAAGGCTCACTGTCCCGTCCGGGTGCTTACGGCTTCTTTCTCAACAGCGATGGCAAGCTGGCTGTTTTCTACTCCATCCGTGCAGAGAAGCGTGCAGGTTGGGTTGAATGGACGACGGCTGGTGAGTGGCATTCTGTCTGTGCAGTTGATGAAGACCTGTTTGCTGTAAGCATGCGCGACAGCGGTGATGGCACGAACCGTTACTATCTTGAGCAGTTCGATACTGACATGACGATGGACTTTGCGGCTGACCTTACTGGCACTGCAGGTGTGTTCAGCGTGAGCGGCCACTTCACCAATGGTGCGTCTGTCGATGTTGTGGATGACACTGACTATCTTGGCGCATTTACAGTTGCTTCGCTGAACGCTGATGTCAGTTCTGTAAACAACACAATCACAGCAGCCCAGGTCGGCTTCAAATTTACGCCAGAGATTAAGACGCTGCCTCTTGATGGTGTTGTTCCGGGCGGCCCTTTGACGGGCAGCCCTCGCAAGATTTCAAGCGTTGTTCTGGATTTGAAGGACACGCTTTCTGTCTCGGTCAACGGTAAGGACATGATTATCCGAAATGTCACGGATGATCTGAGTCAGGATCGAAAGGCAGTCACTGGCAAGGAGGAGTTTCGCGTATTGGGGTATAGCCGCGATCCAAGGGTGACAGTGTCGCAAAGCGCGCCGCTGAAGCTGCAGGTCAACGGCATGGTTATTGAGGTGGCATTCTAATGAATCCAGCATTTATGGTTATAGGTGCCTTCGGGCAAATGATGGCCCGTCAGCAGCAGGCACGACTGCAGCGTCAGCAAATGAATATGATTGCTGAACAGAATGAGCAGAACGCTGAGTTTGAAAAGGTTGCTGCAATGCAGGCACGCGCCAAACGGCAGCGTGATTTCTACTCTTATCGCTCCACCTTGACTGCTGTTGCTGCTTTCAACAATCGCGGCCCGGATGACCGATCAATCAAGGCCATCCAGAAGGCAGCACAGAAAGATCGCAGGCGTGAGGAAAGCACCGCACGCTTGAACTCTATGCTTGCTGTGTCTCGCCACCAGTTTGCTGCTGCTGATGCGCGCATTGCAGGACAGGCTGCAACGGTTGGCGCGCTTGGTCAGAACATCGCAACAATGGGCATGACTGCATATCGGTATTCACAGGTGACGTAATGGCTGAGATCAAACGATACAAACCAAGTGAAACGCTGGTCCGTCCTATCGGGGTCGTCAAGCCGCAAGGTCTGACGGCACAAGCTATGGGTGCGCTTGCAGATGTTGCCGGCCAAGCAAGCGATATGTTTTACAAGCAGGCCGTCAAGGACGAGACCCAAAAGGGTCAGCTTGCTGGCGCTGCCATGATGATGCGTGATGCTGAAACCGGCAAGCTCAAGCCTTACAGCTTTGACGCTGCTGACATGTCTTCTGTTGCTGCAGCCGAAGCAGAGAATGTTTACCGAGAGCGTTATGCCAAGCAGCTAACTCTTGATACGCAAGCACACCTCCAAGAGTTGGCAAACAACAACAAAGAAGATCCGGTCACGTTTGCCACACAAGCAAACGCATATATTGAAGGTTTGATCGAAAGCGAAGATCCGCAGTTCAAAGGCGTGGTTGCTGATATTGGGCAGAACTACACGCAGCAATTTGGCCTGCAGATTATGAACAATGCCTTCAAGGTTGAGCAGACAAAGGCAACCGAGAATAACAAGCTGCTAATTAGCAGCAGCATCCGTGATCTGGAGAACCTTGTTACTGCTGGCAGTCTGACCGAGGGCATGATCCAAGATGCTAGGTCCGTCATTACAACAGAGATCAATAACGCGATGGCTGCTGACCCGAGCGGGTTTACGTCAGGCACGGCGCGCGACATGTTGGCGAACCTCGACACGGCAGTTGCTGTTGGCAATGTCAGGCGGATGGCAGCAGAGATTGGCGGTGAGCCGTATGAGGCTGAGATCCTCAATCGCATGAGCCAAGCATTGACCATTGGTCAGATTGCAGAAGATACGCCCGAAGCTATTAAGTCAGTGATGAATGAGATCGGTTTTACAAACGAGATGATCTCAAACTCTGATGGCCCTGCACAGCGCGCTGCTGCACGCATCCTTAGTCAGCTTCAAGGACAGACACGCGAGCAACAGATTGCCGAGAACAACATGGCTCTGGTGCAGAACATTGAAGCTGCGATTGGCGACGACGTCACTGTTGACCGCAAGGCTGCCGACATCATTATGACCAATCGCGGCATTCAGGACTCGGTTGGATTCTTGGCGAACTTCTCTCGCTTGATGAAAGAGGACGATACCTTCCGCGCATTGATGCTGGGCAACAGTGAGTTGCCTACGGTTGTGACATCCATGTTCAACGACATCTCATCGTTTAACACTGTGATGGCATCGGCAGAGAACCCGCAAGCTGCCTATGTGCAGATGGTCAGTATCTATGACAGCGTAACTCGAGAGGGCGATTACTTCCAGCCACGCGGCATGACTGAGAAGTCTATTGCGCTGCGCTCTCATCTGCGCGTCATGGAGAACCTGCATGGCTCAAAGAACATGGCACGCTATGTAAATGAGCTGATTACAAAGCCGGCGACAGACGCAACGCTGCAAGCAAACCTTGGCAGCAAGTACAAAAACGTAGGCGAGTTTGTCTCCAGCATGAGTCCTACTGGTGGCGAGGCTGAGTTTCTGACCACCTACGCTACTGAGCTTCTCAAGATGATGCCTGCGGATCAGGCAGAAAACGTACTAGATGACATCCGTGCGACTATGTTTGTGGAGAGCAACCTGTTCCCTCCCGGCACAGGCAAGACAGCATATGCTCCACGCCATCGCTACCATATGCCGACATTCAATGAGCAAGCCGCGATTGAGATCAGCAAGCTGCCGCCAGTTGCCGGCGTCAAGTATGAGCTTGGCAAGAACGTGTTTCTCAAACCATCAAATCAAAGCGCCATGTCATCCGACTATTTCTTGGTAGACGAGAACGGTTTCCCGATTGATGCCGGCATGAACGAGCCAATCATCAGGCACCATGTTGTGCATGCAGCTCAACAGAAAGTGCAAGCCAACCATCTGGCGACGCTGCGTGAGGAAGCTGGCGCATTTGCTGCAGCAGCAGAGCGTAAGCGCCTTCGCCAAGAGGCTGCCAAACAGGCAGAGGCTGATATGGCAAAGCTGGTCAGGAAAGAACGCTTTGGCGATGACGGTACACGCAAGCCAAGCAGCTTGCCGTCTAGTGGCGGCGTGCGTTCCTACCGTCCGCGGAAAGATGACGAATGAGCGAATTTCGCAAAGAGTTCCGGGTTTCATTTGAACCGGGGTTGAACATCCAGAGCGATCCCACTTGGTTCGAATCGCTCAAGGCAAACTATGCCTATAACTGGGGGCCTCTTGCGGAGTGGTCACAAGAGAACCGTCTGTTCGCTAACGTCAACCGTGACCCCGGCTACAATGCGCTGGCTGACATTGGCGACAAGTACATGCCGTACTATGAAGATCTGATTGAAGCCAAGACTCCTGAACATATGGCATTCATCAAGCGGCGTATTGATCGCCGCATTGAGCGTGACCGGGTTATCCAGAACGGCTCAACCTCGGCCATGCTGCTTGCAAACATCGCTGATCCGCTGATCGCCCTGGCTGTGGTGCCGGGTTTCAACCTGTCACTTGCGCCCCGTGCTGGCGTGATTGGTGGGCGTGTCGGCAGCACGCTGTCTTCAGCCGGCAGATACGGCATTTCGGGTGGCCTCTATGGAGCCGCCTCAGAGGGGCGTAGAGCGCCTTTCGCTGTCGGTGATGCAGAGAACGAAGTTCGTAACAACCTGCTCTCAGCGACCTTCCTAGGCGCAGCATTCGGTGGTGTATTGCGAGGGGTCAGCTACGGCCAACCATTCCTTGCCTCGACAGCCAATAAAGTTGGTCGTCTCGCCAATGGCGAGTCTTTCAAGCATGTCTTTTCTGCCAACAAGGCGGTTCTCGACGACGGTGTTGCACGGGCAGCAGCCGAAGATCCGATGGGCCTCGACTATGTCGACTTCATTGGAACGCCTAGCAAGCGAATCCTTGGCGCGAAAGATGTGCCTGACAAGGTAAAAGCCATGCAGGCCATGTTTGAATACAATGGCGGCGTCCCTCTCAAAAGCAACAAGCTGGGGTTGGCCGTGCAATCGCTTTCACAGCGCATTGCCCCATATTATGGCGTCTTTTATCGCTATGAGAACAAGATGCGTGACCTGTTCACACAGGACATGGGCATGGGCGAGAAGGTCGGGACTGCATTCGGCGTGTTCCTGCAGCGCGGCAGTACCTTTGACGAGTGGTACAAGACAACCATGCGTGCTGGCGTCAGGGGCGACAGTGCTAAGTCAGCTTTGACCGACGCTCAGAAGCAGGCCATCGAATATCACCGCACCCTTCTCAAGCAATTCGACGAAGACGCGCGCTTTGTTGGGATGTTGCGTGACGATGCAGAGATCAAAGCCGAGATGAAGGGCATCCGCGAGGCTATCGAAAAGAAGACAGCTCGCATGGCGGAAATCGAGAAGGGCTTCAAAGGCCCGAAGCGGTCCATCACCATGAAGCAGGAGAAGCTGCGCGATACGCTGACCAAAGAGATCGACGATATGCGTGATCGCCTTGTCGTGCTGGAAGATGTGCTGGAGTCAGCCACGCGCAAGAACTACCTGTTCCCGATTTACTATGACAAGAAAACGCTCAAGCATGACTTCAACGCCAGAAACAAACTGGTGAAGATTTTCGAGCAGCGTTACGAGCGTGATCGCTTGATGAATCCGGGCGCTACCTTTGACACATCCGCCTATGACGACGCTGTACGCACGGTGAAGCGCATCGTCGAGGAGGCAGCAGAAGACTTGGAAGACACCTCTCGTCCTGCAGGGCAGGTGGGGCGCGCCAAGCATTTGAAGTTCCGCAAGACCAACGTGACAGAGGCCGAGGTCGAGGAGTTCATGCTTTTCGATATTGAGGCCATGTTCAATTACATCGAACACATGGGCAAGAACATTGAGTTCAACCGTATGTTTGATGGCAAGAAGATCGACGACCTGCTTGATGAAGCAGAGACGGAGATGCGTAAGTCCAAGATGAGTGAGAAGCGCATCGGTGAAGTGCGGCGTGATCTGTCGGCTACCTATGAGCGTGTCATGGGGGCGTTTGTGCGTGACCCTGATCGCTTTGACAATCAGCTTGCGCAAGCACTTAAAAGCACCGCCGGCTATGCCTTCTTGCATGGAGCCGGCGTGTCGTCGATCACGGATCTTGGCAGTGTTGTTATGGCGCACGGCATGGAGAACGTGCTGCGTGCCGGTGCTGCTGCGGCCGGTGATATCGGCAGGTACAAGATGCGCGCGGCACAAGGGCGAGCTGGTGGTGCTGCGCTCGACATGGTCCGCAACATCTCACAGCGCCGCATGCTTGGTGACAGTCTCAAGCGCATCCAGCCAAACGCACTGGAACGCGCACAAGAGATGGGCAACAGGGTGTTTTACACAGCTAACATTCTTGGCCCGACCACAGTTGCGCTGAAAGATTTGGACGGCTTCCTCGTCAATCACAAGTTTATTGAAGACAGCAAGAAGCTGGTTGCCGGCGACATTGATGTTCGTGACCTGCAATATCTGGCACGTTATGGCATCGACAAGGAAATGGCAGAATACATTCTGTCTCAGCCTATCGACGAGACTGGTGCGCTCAAGTTTGCAAACACTGACGCTTGGGACGCATCAACGCCGGCAGCTCGTAACATGCTGATGAAGTATCAGGCAGCAGTTACAGCGCACTCTGACAACACCGTTATCTATGCGCAGTCCTTTGACAAACCGCTCATCATGGATGGCATTGTCTACTTTAAGGACAACCCGGTGTTCGCATCGCTGCGTCAGAAATTTCCCCAGGCATTTGCCATTGACCAACGTGCCTCGACCAAGAGCGTGCGACTGGTCAGATTCCAATCCGGCATGTTGAGCATTCCGTTTACCTTTATGAACTTTGCGATGGCAGCCAACAGCAAGATTGTGGGTGCCATTGCGGATCCGCTGCGCCGCTACAGGCTGCAGGGTGCTGCCAGCTTGATCGGGCTGTCATATGTTTCGCTCTCTCTCAAGAAACCTGACTGGTGGTTTGAGAAGAAGGATAGCCCTGAGCTGGCAATGCGCATCGTCGATCACTCTGGCGTTCTCGGCATCTACAGTGACCTTGGCTACATGGGACTGAACTTTGCTGCATCCTCCGGGATGTACGACCCGGACGACTCCATCTTCAAGCCACGCTACATGTCACGCAACAAAGACGAGCGGATGACAGATGCGCTCGTTGATCCGCTCGGTGCGCCAGTCGGCATGATGCTGGAATATGGCCGCGCTATCCGTGACTACGCCAATGGCGAATACAACGAAGGCAACAAGCGCCTGATCTATAACGCGCCGTTCCTTGGCTTGTTTGGACTGCGTGATGACATGATGGATCTGATGATTTCCGAGGGCCGTGGGCGCTTCTGATTGTGCGTGGCGACCTGCATAAGTGCATGATATGAGGGCAATATGACTATTAACCTTGCAGATAATTCACCGCGCATAGACTACACGGTTGCCGCCGGAGTGACGCAAACGTCCTTCACGGTACCGTTTGAGTTCTTCACGGATGCTGATCTGAATGTGTTCGTCGATGACGCTGAGAAAACGCTTACAACAGACTATACGGTTACAGGCGGCGATGGATCTACTGGTTCTATCACTATGTCTGTTACCGGTGCTGCTGGCGGTAGCCGGGTTGTTATTACCCGAAGCATTGGGCTTGAGAGAACCACAGACTTCCCTAGCGCCGGCGCATTCGACATTGCGTCACTGAATACTGAGCTTGATAAGCTGGTCGCCATTGCTGCCGACCTCAAAGACAATGATGACCGCTCACTCAAACTAACAAGCTCCGATATTGCAGCGGCAACCACACTGCCGACACGGGACTCGCGCAAGGGCAAGGTGCTTGCCTTCAACGAGACAACAGGTGCAGTTGAGTCAGGCCCCACTATCTCTGATGTGCAAAGCGTTGCTGGTGCAGCCGCAGACATTCAGACGCTTGCCCATATTGAAGATGGCACTGATGCTACAGATGCCATTCAGACTGTTGCCGGCATTGCGAGCAATGTCACATCGGTAGCGAACAACGAGACCAACATCAACGCTGCTGTATCGAATGCGTCGAATATCAATGCTGCTGTCTCCAACGCAACCAATATTAATACTGTAGCCGGCATTGAAAGCGATGTGACAAGCGTCGCTGCCAAAGCCAGTTTGATTACATCTGACTTTGTTTCTGACCTGAATACGCTGGCCGTCACTGATGTTATCAACGACATCAACACGCTTGCCACATCCGATATCGTTAGTGACCTGAATACGCTGGCGACGACTGACATTGTTTCGGATCTGAACACGCTTGCCACAACCGACATCGTGTCAGACATCAACACTCTGGCAACATCTGATATCGTCACTGATCTGAACCTGTTGGCTACCAGCGACTTTGTTGCCGACCTCAACACGATGGCAACGACAACCAACGTCAACAACCTCGACACGGTTGCCACCAACATTAGCAACGTCAACACTGCTGCAACCTCTATCTCAGAGATAACCAGCTTCAATGACATCTTTGCTGTAAGTGCATCAGCACCAAGCAGCCCATCTGCAGGCGACCTGTGGTACGACACCACCAACAGCCGATTGATGGTTTATGTATCGAACAGCTTCCAGCAAGCTGGCGCATACCTTCAGGGCCTGACATCGACGCACGTCTTTACTGCCACTGCAAACCAAACTGACTTCACGACAGACGACAGCAGCAACACCATGTCCATTCATGCGAATGGCAACACGCTTGTCTTTATGAATGGTATCCGTCTGACCGAAGGCACAAGTTCAACCAACGACTATTATATCGACGGCAACACCATCAAGCTGAACAGTGCAGCAGATGCTGGTGACCTGCTTCTGGTCGAAGTCTTCACCAAGATTAGCACCACTCAAGAGAACTCGCTGAACACGCTTGTTACTACCGCCCAGGGACATGCCAACACTGCGTCTGGTCATGCAACTACGGCGACCACCAAGGCATCAGAAGCATCGACTTCTGCCTCAAATGCCTCGACAAGCGAGACAAATGCGGCCGCAAGTGCATCGACGGCAACGACAAAAGCCAGCGAAGCCTCGACCTCTGCATCCAATGCCTCGACATCCGAGTCCAATGCCGCTTCAAGTGCAAACTCTGCGGCGGCTTCTGCTGCAACTGCGCAGAACGCAGCGAACTTCTCTGTTGCTGGTGATACGACACCGGAGCTTGGTGGCGACTTGGATGTGGCGACACATGACATTGTGTCTAGCAGCAACCGCAACATCGACCTCCTGCCTAATGGCACGGGCAAGGTAAACCTTGACGGTGATGGCTCTGCAAGCGGTGTTGCCGTTAGCGATGGTCTTGTTGAGATGCGGACAGGTTCTGGCAGTCCTGCACAGATCGACATGTATTGTGAGGTTTCTAACGCTCACAAGGTTTCGATCAAGGCACCAGCCCACTCGCAATACAGCGGTAACGTAAACTTCACGCTGCCTGCCGGCAACGGAACTAACGGCCAATTCTTGCAGACCGACGGCTCCGGCAACCTGTCCTACGGTACTGTTGTAAGCGATCTCGTAGGCGATAGCTCCCCGCAACTTGGCGGCGATCTGGATGCAAACAGCAATGACATTCTGATGGGTGGGCAATCACTCAAGTTTGGCACCAGCAAATGGGAGATCGTTCTGGATTCAGGCGATAACGATCTGCTGTTCAAATACAACGGCACCACGGTTTTCAAACTGGCATCTAATGGCGCGGTCACAAGTGCAAATGATGTCACTGCATTCGGGAGTCCGTAATGGCAATCACTAAAGCACGGCGCATGGCCGACCTTATTGACAACAATGGTGCTGTAGCTGCCGGAAACCTTTCTAACGTCGAGGCGTTTCCAACAGGTTGGTCAGCCAGCCTTGATGGTTCAGACATGGTCTTTGTCTACAACTCAGCAGAGGTCTTCAAGATCACGACTACTGGTGCGTTGATTGTTTCTGATGATGTAACAGCGTTTGGAACCCCGTAATGACACTGGCAGCAAGCGGCACACTTTCTCTTTCTGACATCCGCACCGAGTTTGGTGGTGGATCTGGCGCGATTAGCATGAGCAATCTGTATCGTGGCGGCACCCGTGTGCGATCAAAGGCTGGCAATAATACATCGACCAACCTTGCTGCGTCTGTCCCAACAAGTGGTACCGTTGGCTTTACTGATTTCCATGGGCAAGCCAAAGGCTTTCGCAAAACCTACACGGCAACTGCAACAAACCAGAACGCCTCGACGGTTTTTGGTGACGATTACGGGGTGGATTACCCGAAGGAAATTGTGATCAATAGCGGCGTTGAGCTTGGCGCTACAGGCACTGGCGAAGAAGCTCTGCAAATCAACAGCGGCCTTTCTGGCACAATGACCATTACCAACAACGGCACGTTGTCTGGCGCTGGTGGTGCAGCTAATAGCGGGGCAGGCGGTGATGCTTTCAGGCTGATGCGGCTTGTACCCTCATCAACAACGGCACAATCCGTGCTGGAGGTGGTGGCGGCGGCCGAGGTGGCAACGGTGGTACCGGAGGAACGGGCGGTCAGGGCCGTACAAGCTATCAAACTTACGGAAGCTGCTCTAGTGCGTATGGCACTGTATGCAGTGGCTACGCCAATTGTCCGAGCGGATGGGGGGATTGTCACTGGAGCGACTGTGCGATGGAGGAAGAAATCAGATGGGGGTGCTACCCAATCTACACCCACTACAACTATTATAGTGGTGGCAGCGGCGGCTCTGGCGGCTCCGGGGGAAATGGTGGCCGAGGCCAAGGTTACAATCATGGAAGCCAAGGTGGCTCTGGCGGTTCTGGTGGATCGTATGGTTCGAGCGGCGGCACTAATGCAGGCAGCGGTGGCCGGGGCGGCACTGGCGGGACAGGCGCTTCGGGCGGTGGCTACGGAAATGCCGGCGGTACCGGCAACACTGGGGCCACAGGAAATTCTGGCGGTAACGGAAACTACACGAACGGCAGCGGTGGCTCTGGTGGTTCATCAGGTTCGGGTGGTGGCGCAGCCGGAAAGTACATTCGCGGCTTGTCAAACGTCACATTCACAAACAACGGAACAGTTCAGGGCGGCACAGCATGACGGCAGAACAGCGTATGCAGGTTTGCCGGGACTGCGAATGGTTTCGTAAGTCTATCCAGCAGTGCAAGAAGTGCATGTGTTGGCTTCCGGCTAAAACGAGAATGACGTCTCAATCCTGTCCACTAAAGAAATGGTGAGCTAAATGGAATATAGCATCGAATCAATCAACAACGGCGTCGCGTAGTCCGTTACCCTGATGGGTCATGGGCTGAAATCCCTATGACGGCAGACATGACGGAAGCCGATCTGGATGACAAGGCGTGGGAATTCCGTCCGAAGACTGGTGCCGCTCCTTCTTTTGTGAATGAAGGCGCTAGTCGTACTGCTGCTGAAAAGCCAGCACCCGCAGAACCTGTTGCTGAAAATAGCCAAGCTCCAGAGCCTCAATGGTTGACTGACCGGCAAGATGCTTATGGTGGCGCTATCAGCCAGCTTGAATACATAACTGAGAATGGTTTGGACGCATGGCAAACTTACGTCGCCGAGGTGAAAGCCAAGTATCCCAAGCCAACCGAATAACAGACTTTCGGGAGTGCATGATTGATGGACGATATGGGCGAATATTCTTCAGGGATTACGAAGCTACGTCCGAAAGCAAGTCTGGCGGGTCAAACGTTTCTACAAGGGCGGCAGAATATTGTCGGTCGGATGTGGCCCTGGGGACATCGAGGCGGCTTTGCCGTACCCCGTTGTCTGTTACGACATACACGATGCCGCGCTTGTTAACCATCCCGAGCTGGACTTCCGGTATAGCTGGCCGAACGATCAGTATGAACTCATTTTATGTCTTGGCACTGTCTTGCCTTACGTTCCGACCGAACAGCAAAACGCCTTCATAGAAAGGCTGTTATCAACGGTAACCGACGATGGGCAAATCTTAATTCACGGCATCAATTATTGCCCTCTGCCCCAATGGGAAATTGAAGATATTTACTATCGTTGTGAGTACCCGAGTCACCCGCAAATAAAGGTTATTCGAGAATGATGCACGCCTTCTTGTTGCTGGTTTTTGTCAGTGGCGAGCTGGTGTCAAATGATATGTACTTCAGGTCACTCAAAGAGTGTGTCTGGTATGCGCAAACCCTTCATAAGCAGGGACAAAAGATAACGAGTTACTGCATACCAAAGCTGATTAATGAGGATGTGAGGACTTACTAATGCTTGCGGAATTGGCGGCGGCCAACGCGGCCTTCGGGATCATTAAGCAAGCCGTCCAGAATTCTGGCGACATAGCTAAAGCCGGAAGCGCAATCGCACAATTCGTAGGTGCCAAAGAAAAGCTCCAAGCGAAAGCTCAGAAGAAGGGCAACGGCTCAGATTTAGCCGAGTTTATGGCCCTTGAGGAGCTGCGCAACCGTGAGGAGGAGCTGAAACAATTGATGATCTATGCCGGCCGACCCGGCCTTTGGCATGACTGGCAACGCTTCCAAGCCAAAGCAAGGATTGAACGTAGAGAAGCCGAGCAGGCTGCTCGCATCAGGCAAAAGAAGATCGTCGAAATTACTGCAATTGTCATGTTCGTCATTTGCTGTATTGCCGTTCTCAGCTCACTCGTATTGCTCATATTGCATCATCAAGGTCGCATTTAGTTTTGTGCGTTTTGGCTTATGCATCAATGCATTAAGGTCTGAACATGGATACGAAAACACATCTCGACATTGTAGCTGTTGGTACCACTGTTGGGACGTTAGGCGATTGGCTTCCACCTATTGCCGCGCTGTTCACAATCGTCTGGACTGCGCTTCGTATCTTTGAAACCGAAACAGTACAGAAGCTAGTTGGTCGTGATCCCGGTCCCGATGATTGATCTCATTCAGCTCTCGTTGCTGGTTGCGATCTTCATATTGCAAATGAGGAAGTAAATGCTCCCCGTCATACAAGCTATTACCACGCTTGGCGGAGCGTGGATGGAGTCTCGCGTTGCCAAGCAAAAGGCTAAGACGGCCATCGCAGAAAAGGTCGCAGCCGGCGAGGCAGAATGGAATCAGGTTTGGGCTACTGGCGCACAGGCAAGCTGGAAGGATGAGTGGCTAACGCTGCTGGTGAGCTTGCCTCTCTTGATGGCCTTCTTCGGATATGAGGATCAGGTGATGCGTGGCTTCCAAGCTCTGGAAGCTATGCCCGATTACTATAAGACAGCCGTTGGTGTGGTGTTTGCTGCCAGCTTCGGTGTCCAGAAACTCACACAGATGTTTAAGAAATGATTGAACGACTGACAGACCTCGTTGTGAAGCATGAGGGGAAGCGGCTGGATATGTACCATGACACGGTCGGTGTGCCGACTATTGGTTATGGGCATAACCTGCTTGAAGGGATATCGGAGCGTGCTGCACGCGTAATCCTTGAGGATGATATCCAGATTGCTGTCACAGAGTTGGACCGCCGCTTGGAATGGTGGCGTGACTTACCAGAGCCGGCGCAGCTTGTGCTTGCTTCAATGGTATTCAACCTCGGCTATCCCCGCTTCTCTCGCTTCAAACGAATGATTGCGTTCTTGGAGGATCGTAATTTCCACGGTGCCGCCCGAGAGATGGAAGACAGCTTATGGTTTCAACAGATCAAATCGCGCGGTCCAGAGCTAAAGGAGCTTATGGAAAGTGCCGACACGTTCACTGACTGATGACCAACTTAAAGAAACCTGCGCCCTTGTAAAAGAATTTGGAAGCGTCCGTGCAGCAGCCAATGCTTCCGGCATTAACCGCGCTACGCTGCAGCATCGTTACAGAGAAGCGCAACGTCTAGGCTTCACAGAAGAAGCGGACACAGTAGGCTATACGCTGACCCCGCTGCCTGACGACGATATCCCTATCGACTCTGTCGTTGACCAGCTTCATGGCCGTTTCAAGAAACGCAAAGAGAACAAGAACGCCAAGAAATGGATTCCCATTTCAATGCACAGCGACGAGCCTATCGGTCTGCTGTGGATGGGCGACCCTCACATCGACGACAACCATTGTGACTGGGATCGTCTTCGTGAGCATCTCGACATTATCCAGCAACACCCAAACATCTACGGCTGTTCGCTAGGCGACTACCAGAACAACTGGATCGGTCGGCTGGGTCGGCTGTATGGAGAGCAGGACACATCTCACAAGACAGCGTGGCGTCTAGTTGAGTGGCTGATTAATGAGATGGATCCGATGATTCTCATTGGCGGCAACCATGACATGTGGACTGGAGCCGGTGATCCATTGAAATGGCTCTCGGGTCCCCATGCCATCATGGAGGACTGGGAGGCTCGGGTCGAGTTGTCGTTCCCGAATGGCCGCAAGTGCAGAATCCACGCAGCGCATGACATGCCTGGACACTCGCAATGGAATTCGCTTCATGCCCAAAACAAGATGGCCCGTTTCAAGAGTAACGCTTCTCTTTACATAAGTGGTCACCGACATAACTGGGCCTTGGGACAGATCGAACTTGTGGAGCAGGAGACAACTGCGTGGCTTGCCAGAGCGAGGGGTTACAAGTTCCACGACACTTATGCCTTTGTTAAAGGCTTTGAGCAGCAGAACTTTGGACAAGCCATTCTGCAGGTCATAGATCCTCATAATGACTCACCTGTTTCGTGGGTTCAGTGCTTTGCTGATCCGAAAGAGGGAGCTGAGTACCTGCAGTACAGGCTATCGCTTCGGCGGTGACGGCTGCATAGCCGGCGATATCTACCCAGCTATCCCTGTGATCGGGCGTCTCTGCCAGCCGTGCGAGCTTGAGGCAGACCATCATGGCACCCACCTCTGCGACAGAGACTTCCTTAGCCAGTACGACAGACCAGAGGCTGGCAATGCGCTTGAAGTTTTGTGAAGGCGTGCCGTAGTTCTCGCCTCTATCTTCAACACAGTTCAAGGCTTCCGCGAGGATGTCTTCCCTATTCATAATTCGAGAGTCCTCCTCCATCGACTTGTGTGTAGATGCGTCGGTAACTACCGTGCGCATCGTTGGTCTCGACGTTGTCTCCGAAGGCATTGTCGGGAAGCGTCGCAGATACTGCGGCCCATGCTTCTTTTGCTTTTTCGTTGAGGTCACGTTGATACCTACAGCCTCCTTCTGGGAACGGCGTGATGTTCTTGTACCGCCCACGGTTCTGGTCATTGGTCGATCTTGGCAAGACATTCTCCTGTGTCAGTTTTGTGCCAACTTGGCAGGTATTGATGCGTATGTGCATGGTCTGTTATGGAAACAGAACGTCAACTTTTGCATAAATGCAGATAAGCAGCAAAAGAAAAAGCACGGGCAAAGCCGTGCGTTTACAACGTCTTAGCAATGTGACGATGGTGCTGCCAGCGTGATTCGAACACGCGACCTCACCCTTACCAACGGTAAGCCCATTGCCGATAAACACCTGATACATAGATGATTTTTTCATGTCAGTCCCAGCAGTGTGTCAGTTATGTGTCGATCTGATACGGCAGCGTACCTGAGAACCATCTTTTCAGACCGCCAACCGCCCAGTTTCATTAGGCTTGGCAGGTCAGCGCCGTTCATTACAAGACGACTAGCCCAATGATGACGCCAATCGTGAATGGTAAAATCAGAAATGCCAGCAGATAAACAAGCACGGCGATGAATACCTTTGAGCGAGTCACCGAAAGCGTAGGGCTGGCCGTCCTTATTTGGATACACAAAGATGGGGTGTCGCCGCTCCATTGTATCAAGCACACGGGGGTGAGCTGGCACGATACGCATCGTTCCATTCTTTGTGAAGGGCAGCGTGATAGTTCGGGCATCGGTATTCACCCACTGCCATTTGAGATCCAACGCCTCTTGCCGGCGGAACCCTTGATAGGCCAGGCATATGAAATAAGGTCTAATGAAATCGGGGTAGGCTGCGAGCAGCGTCTCTTGTTCGTCATAGGTCAGGAACCGGACGCGCATGTTGTTTTCTCTGAGGCGTGGAATATCGACGGGTGCTGCCGCATGGTTCAGAATAGAAACTAGAGTGGCTCTGATGCGGTTGACGTGTGCCTCACTGCATCCTCTGAGTTTACGGCTTCTGAATTTTGTCCATGCAGCAGCGTCGATGCGCGACACTGGTATCGCACCGAATGCTTTATTGAGTAGCACGGCATTTCGGACATCTGTTTTGCCTCTTGTTATTGAGAGCCAATTCTCGACTTCAAGTGTGAAGGGGGCGAGGTTTTCCCCGCCCCTCATCTTGGACAATACGGCTTCTTCTATCCGACGACAGACTTCCTCGGCCGACCGTTTGTTTGCTTGTCCTGTTGTGCAGCGGACGCGCTGAGAGCTGCCCGCATAGCTGACAGTTCCTCGGATGTGATAGATATCCCCTCGTTTGTAGAGCCGGAGCATACTTCCATCGACCTTTCAAACGCTTCAAGCTGCGACTGGACGAAGAATTTTTTCCGTCCTGCCTTCATATAAGCGAGCCTGTGCTTCCTTATATGATGCGAAAGGGATCGCTGTGTGAATCCATAAAGTTCAGCGATGTCCTCAAAAGGGAATATCGTCGGCAAGAACCGGCTCCTTGTTCTCAGCTACGGGTGCCGGCTTGCTGCTGGCTTTGCCATTCATCTTGGCACTGCGCTGCAACTGCATGTACGGCTTGCCCTCGCCCGATGTGCGACGCCAACCTGCAAGACGCATGTTGTCATCCATAGGGCCAGACCAATGCGGCTTGTTGTTGGTCTCGTCCGCATCCTCGTTCTGCCACATGCAGCCGACTCGTTTGAAGATGACAAGGATGTCTTTGCCATCCCGGTCTTTGTCCTTCATCAAGCAGATTTGCTGCTTGTCCTGATCGAAGTGCAGGTTACCAGTGAGCAGCAACTGCTGGCTATCGAAGGGCTGGTGACCAGCCCCTCGGTTGGTGTCGTCGTAATCAGTCATCTGGGAAATCCTCTCCACGATAGATGTGAATGCCAAGCCCGTGATAGGCGAGGCATTTGGTGAGGCACCGTTGCAGTGCCTTGTTGACGAGGAACGAATCCCCGCCCTTAACCGGCTTGTTCCTGTGATCCAAGACCGGATAGACCTCGGTGATTGCTTTGCCTTGGATGGTCACGGTGACCATGACGTAGCAGTTACCAAACTGATCCATCATGTAAGGCAGCGTGCGCTTGCCCCCATGATCGGGATGGTTCGACTCAATCTCGAATGTGTGCTTCTCGAATGACACATCGTCGAACTTCTCGGACACGGCCGTCCATGCATCCGACCAAGACAGATAGGTGAAGCCACCCTTGGACTCCTCCATCTTGGTAGTGTTGACGCCCGATAGCGTCCCGAATACTTTGTTCATGCTGTAACTCCTATGCAGCGTTGACGGGGGGGTGAGGCTCTAGCCAGCTTCACCCCTCACATAAATGCGGCAGGCACCGCGCTTATCTCGTTTGATTGACAGCAGGTCGGAGAAGACCTCGCGCTCGTCTGTCTGAATGAGCGTCTTCAATTCCTTCTTGCAGCCTCATGCTCTTTGGCTTTGGGCAGCGTCATAATGTAGTCCATAGCCAATGTGTGGAAATGATTGTCGTTGCTGGCATCCCGTGCCTTGAGGCCATCGACGCGCACCTTCGACCAGTCAATCTTGTCGTGAACAAGATCGTCAGGCGGGGCGACATCCTTTTGCACATAGCTCCAGAATTTAGCGGACAGATCACGGTACTGGTCGAGCAGATCACCGTTGAAGTCCACGGTTACGCAGTCCCAGTTGTTGCCAAAGATGACAGAGAAGTAGGCCTTCGGCTTCTGTGCCAGCCACATGTAGAGCTGAAGCTGCGGCATGTAGAAGTCGAGCATGTCAGACATGCCGCGGTTGGTGCTGGTATGCTTGGCTTCGATGATGCAGCCATCACCTGTCACGCCATCCACCGTGCCTTTGAATGGCACCCGTTCCCATTGCTTTGAGTAGGGAACCTGCCAGCCCTCGACGTAGGTGTTGAGCTGATCGACAGCCCACTGCATGTTGAACTCCTCAGTGTGCAGCCCGAGCTGAACACGGAAGACGTTGGACAAATCTTCGGACTGTATGCGCCCGGTCTTGATTGCCCATAATGTATGCCAGTCATCGGGCTTGCCGTTGACCAGCTTGACGAGATCCGACCCGCCAAGAAATCCAGTGCGATCCATGCGATCCTCCTAATCTGCAATCTTGCCCATGATGACGAGGCCGGTATGATGCCTGGGCTGCTTCTCGAAATAGTCGATACACTTGGCGATCAGCGTTGACCGCTTGGTCTTGTGGGTGGTCGAAAAGTTTAAGAGGTGATCCCCTTGATGATTTTGCAGGACCATCAAGGAATATCCATCGACAGGTCTCCACAAAAGGAAAGTCTCGCCGGTCACATCACAGTGAAACTCGGCACCCATATAACTGTCAGACGACAGCTCAATTCTCATCTGCAACATCGTAATCCTCCAATGCGTTAATGCAACAATACCAAACCATAACAGACTACTCAATGCATTTCTGCAGTCTTCTGAGCAACTGTTTACGCGGCCAGTACATTGGCTCCATCACTTCGTGAAACTCGGCAAGAGACGGCCAGAACTTGCAAGTCTTCTTCACATGCTCAATGCCGGCGATGGTAATGTCGGCCGGGTAGCGTGCTAGTTCCTGTGCCAGTGCGCGTACCTTGAGGACGATTGCTTCGTCGTCAAAGTCTTTGCCAAGTGTAACGAACATGGTCAGCACCGTTAGCCGCTGCTCGATATCTGAGGTCGGCAGCGGCACGGTGCTTTTCAGAATCTTGCCATATGCGTCATGCGCTGCGGCGCGCTGTTCGTCTGTCCAGTGATGCGGCTGTACCTGATATCGGAAGTCTTTGAGGTTGTGGTTGCTGTCGTACTTAGCTGCCAATGGCACTGAAGACTCGACGCAGCTTATCACTTTGGCGTTCACCTGATACGGGCTTCCCACCTCGACGAGACGAGCCACCGCCTGAGACTGTTGAGAACTTGAAAGCGTTACCAATCCAGTTGCGATAGGCTTGGTCGATCCGCTTGAAGCGGCTTCCTTTTGCCCGGTGATGGGCAACGAACTTATCTGTTTCAATGACATGATCTGGCCTCCAACCATATTGTCTGTAGATCTCGTCAATCGAAGCAACCAGATCGTCAGAAGGTTGCCATCCTTCCGGCACCTCCTTCTTTGTTTGACTGGTTCTTGACTGATTAGTAGGTCTCTCTGACCCAACCGTTGGGTCACTCTGAACCATGGGTCTGTCTGACCCTAGCTGTGAAATCGTGTAGAGATTGCTGGTGTCATGCCGTGTCTGCCATGTGAGCAGGCCGGCATCACGCAGCACGCGCAGCTTGCGCTTGATCGTAGACTCCGACATCTCGGTGCGAGACGCCAGAGTCTGGATCGACGGCCAGCATTGGTGCTGTTCGTTTGCGTGGTCGGCAAGCACGACCAGCAGCCACTTGGCTTGCCCGTCGCCAATGTCCGTGCGGATAGCATCCGCCATCAATGTGAACATGATCTCTCGAATGCCTCCAGCATGGCATCCGCCTGGACGGATAGTGCCTCCTCGTAATCTGCACACTCAACGCAGATGTACCCTTCATAGATTGCATTGCCATGCGGGACGCGGTTCACATACTTGCCAGTGCCATACGCCACAGATTGCATGCACTCGACACAGCGATCACCGATATCAATTGGTCTTTTCATATCAACCTCGGCTGTTTCTCGTTGACACATGCGTCGTACCAATCACGGGCAAGGCCCTGCGTTTTGAGCTGAACCTCGTCCTGATCGAAATACGGACAGAACCAAGACCGGTATCCGGTCTCAGTCATGGGTAGGGGAATGCGTGGCTCTGATCGGATCTCGTAATGCGAATACGGAATATGCGACTCTTGGATCGCATGCGTGATCGTCACCTCGCTGCCACAATATTGGAACTGAAACACCTCAGTCTTCTGCGTCATCGCCTGCCTCCTCTCTCAGAAACAAGCGTGCGGTGTACTCGTCACAGAAGGGGCCGTGTTCAACGCCATACTTATCATCGACGACCCAATAGCTCTGCGGCTGGATGCGGCCGTCATCAACGATCCACCAACGCTCACTCATCGTGCAGCTCCATCCACGATTGGCAGTCATAGGTGTACTTGTGGTTGTACTCATCAAAGACACCTGCATCGTTGTCCTCGACATACGCTTGGATTTCGGTAGCGTCAGGGAACTTGCACTCGACCAGCTCGGCCGGCACCTGTGTCTCTGCGATCCAATATTCCTCACGGATACACTTGACCTTCACGGTCACCAGACGCTCAGTCATTGCTGACCAACCGCATGACACGCTGGTTGCGGCCGGACCACCCGGGCTTCTTCTCGCCCGTGTAGACAATCAATCCCTTGTCTTCCAGCGACCGGAACCTAGCCGTTACGGACGAGTAAGAATGGATGTTGTGTTGGGCGGCGCAGTAATAGCGGACATCATCGGAGATGCATGTTTTGAAATAGCCAATGGCTTCCAGAACAATCTTCTCCAGCCTCGTTACATCAAGGGACTCGGCTGCTTCGATTGAAGTGATCGGGGCGTTGGCCCGATAGAGTGCTGTAGTCTGCGTCATTGAACCCTCCTATGGCTGACGACTAAGAATACTGGCGATGCTGCATTAGTGCAACAAAATAAGAATGGGTATTGCGTAAGCGCAGCAATTAATGCAGGATGATCGGGCTGAACAATCTTACCTTGTTCATTGATCCTCCCTGTCGTGGGGCTGTTAGCGAATCCTCGCCAGCAGCCCCACGATTAGTTTGGCGAGGTCGCTACTAGCTTCGATGCAAATGAAGTTCGGTCCGCTGCGCTGCTTGAGCAGGTAGACATCGGCCGGCTGCTCCTTGTGCGTGCGGGTCAGAAAAGAAAATCCTTTTCCGTTCGCTTGGTATTTGCTTTCGGCAATGATCGTGCCGGCTCCGGTTTTGATCTTGATGTCGCCTGCAAAGCTACCTCCCAACTGTCCTGAGAGGGGCTGCCTCTCGGCCGGGAGACCTTTCTCTTGGAACCATTTGCACCACCACCTTTCGTGGTAGCTGCCTTTGTTGCGCTGAGATGTTCCCATCCGTGCCTCTCATAACAGTCCAAGCAAAACGTGTTCTTCTCTGCAGTGCAGATGAACCAGATGCTGACCTCGCCACAGTGATCACACTTGGCAGGCTTACCCTTTCGGTCGTATTTCGATTTCCGCTTGGAGGGCATCTAGCCAGCACACAAATAAAAAATTGGAAGGCACACGCTTGTAGGTTTCCCATTTGTGGATCAGCGACGGCGTCACGCCGATGCGGTGTGCAAGTTCTTCCTGCGACCACGCATGCTTATGTCGCAGGCTGGTCAGTTCCGAGACGATGTGTTGCCAGCTATCGCTGATCGTTCTCGCCTCGCTGTAATGCGAGAAGTGAGATCGCACGTTCCACTTGCTCCGCTGTGCTGATCCTGAGATCAGAACCTTTTGTGGCCCGGTAATAGGTAGATGTCGGCACGTTGGCCTGTTTGAATGCTTCAATCAGGCGGACGCTTTGCGAATCTGCCAGCCGAATCAACTGGTTGAGGTAACTGTCCATGCGGGGAGCATAATGCATTTATGCAGCATTGCGCAAGCGTCTGACTTGTATATACTGCATTCAGCTCTGATGACGTTGTCGTGTTTGTCTCGTATGCTGCAGTTATGCATCAATGACAGTCTTGGCACTTATGGATTATGAGACAAACGCAGTTCGCATTTGGATGCGGACAGTGATGGACAGCAGAGAGTGGTCAGCCAACAAGTGGGCTACGCTTGCCGGCACTAGCGCTACAAATATCACGCGCTTTTTGAATGGCAGCAGCAAGTTCTGTCCATCAGCACGCACAATCGGCAAGCTGGCGAGAGTCGCTGGCAGTCAGCCGAGCTTGTCTCAAATCCCTATTGCCACAATGGAATCACGGAGCGTTGATTTGGTTCAACTCAACGGTGAGTACATTGGTCAAATGGCATTCTTCAATCTCAAAGGCGAGAATATCAAAGCGTACCAGTCGAATTTCTCAAACAGTCGAGAGTCGATACGTGTTGGTGATGTGTTGATTACTCGCAAAGAAAAGAAATACACTGAGAAACATCTCTTACTGGTCGAGATCAAGGATCCAGATGCCTGGCCGGGTATTGGCGATCTGACAACGGGACAATATGCGGTGGGATATTTGAGCGGGAAAAACTTCAGTTGTTTTGACAGCGCCTACAACAGAGTTTTGGTCCCGCTTTCAGAAATTATATGCATGGGGCGTGTCATCAGGATTTCAAAGAACCTAGACGACACGCCGATTATTGAAGACTAGTCGACACGGAAGACCTGATCCGCATCGTCCAGTGAGTAGAAGGTGAACCCCGGTTCCTGCAGGTCACCCGGCTCTGGCTTGCCGGCCTTGTCAATCATCAAGGCGAAGTCGAGCAGCGGAGTCTTAGGCGTGATGCTCTCACCCATATGATTGCTGCCAAGCAGCAGGCCCTTGCCGGCCAGACAATACTTCATCTCGGATGTCTTCCAGCAGAAGTCCTGATCCTCGACAAGCAAACCCTCGTCGTCGATGAAGATGGTATCGCCATTGAACAGGCGGCCACCAGTCGTGAAGAAACGACACCCAAGAAGCGGTGAGATTTCCTGATATGGGAACTCGTTGCCTTCATAGGTAACACGCTTGACGGAGAACGTACGGGTAATGACCTCGTTACGTGTGACTCCGATGTCAGCCCCCGCAGGACGGGGGCCGACGAGATAACCGGAGATCATGCTGCCATCTTCCAAGCGTAGATACCGCCGTCACGCTTACGCGTAACGATCTTATAGCCAGCCTTCTTAGCAGCCGAAGTCAGGGACGTTACCTCGTTATAGCTATGCAGCTTAACGGCATCGCCCACTTCCATACGATCGACAAGGGAAGCCCACTTGCCGTTCCTACCGTTACCCTTAGACGGGATAGCCATCCCACGAATAATCTGAGCCATTGCTGATTTCTCCTATGCAGCAGTTGTAATACGACGAAGGAATGCCTCGTCGGCTAGGTCGATGCCATCGCTCATGGCATCTGCCTCCATGTCGTGATGCACGTCCTCCCATGCCGCAGTGGCACGGGTGATGAACCGATCACGATTGAAGTTGGGGTTGGTGGTATCCAACAGATCAGCCAGACGGCCGATGTCTGAAGGCCACGACAGAAGCGGAACAAGATTGTCCGCAATGAATTCAAAATGACGACGCTGAAACATCAAGCTGCCTCCATCCTGTCGGTTTCAGTTGGCAGTTGTTCGATCTGCTGATCGCAGTCGAGGAAGACAACCAGTTCCTGAGTGAACCCGTATTGATCTGTGACTGTGATCGTTACGGTGTCGAATGTTTCGAACTCGATCCGTTGCATCTTCACACTGAAACCATGCGATCTTTTCGCATGTATCCTTGCGTCCATATGAGCCTCCTATGCTCCTGTTGTTGACCAATCTATGATACTGCATTAGTGCAGCAAGTAAATCATTTTGATGCGGTGATGCATACATTAAATGCATTATGCGTTACGTATTCTGGCCCCTTCCGGGGGGAGAGATGCCGGGGCCTCCCCCGGTGTTGGATGTGAGGGGCGGGGGGTGGGGCTAGTCAGGCGAGGCGCGAAGCGCCGAGCCGCGATTTTTTGACCAAAAAAAGAGGCGAGACCCGAAGGTCCCGCCCCAGTGGGGGAGATGTGTGCGAGGCTACCCGGCCAAGCGGGCCATCATCTCGGCCTTGCGGGCCTTGATGTCGTCCTTGGTCGGGGCCTCGGGCTGGTTGACCCGACGCGCCTGCCGGCGCTCCTTCTCGTCGGCGTACCACTTGCGGCCGTAAGGGTCGCTTTTCAGCTGCTTTCCGCTGGCCCATGTCCAGCCGGAAACAGAGTTGAAAAGCGCGACCTGTACCTCGTACAGGCAGCGCGCGTTGGCGTGGTGCGCCTCCTGCTGCGCAGCTCGGGCCGAAAGGATGACCCACTGAGAGCTGTCGCGCCCGTTGCGCTCCAGCTCGTCAGCGGCCGCCGCGTCGGCCTTGTCCCAGCGCTCCTTAGCGCTGGACAAGTTAAACGCGGCTTGGTCAACCATGCTGCCAAGCTGGTAGAAAATGCCGATGTTGAAATACTGGTTCTCCTCACCAGTGGCCGGGTTGATGCGCCGGGCCTCGTCGTCGAAAGCCTCGATGTCCCAGTTCTCGATGATCGGTGCGATTGCGTCTACGATGTTCATGTCTGCCTCCTATGCATGACAATTGGTTCCCAGAATTGGGAAGGCGGGGAGAAGCCCCTGCTTCTTCCCTGCCTCCCGGCGAGGGCGGGGGGGTGAATCGTCCAGCGCTGCACGACCCGGCCCAGGGGGCCGGCGCGGCAGTGCTTGACGAGAGGGGGGATGTCTCCCCCCTCCCCCGCCACCACACTCCGGGAGGAATGGGCCAGCCAATAGCCCAGATGGCCGGACAGGGCAGGGTAGGCGTCGGTCGGCTTGCCGAGTTGCTCCAAGCTCCGCTTGGCAAGCAACGCGAGCAAGGGCGGCCCTGCCCTGACCGGCCAAGCCGCGCTCCAGCGCGGCGTTCTGTGCTATGGGCTGTGGCTTGCAGTGGGGTGCGCCGTTGTGCGTTGACACCGAGTCGAGGGCGGTTCAGAAGGGGGGGACTACAGGGGGGGTTCTCAGTGGAGTTTACATGCCTGACGTAGTGAAGTTGACAGACAAGCAGACCGCGCTGGTTGATACTCTGGTAGCAACTGGTTGTACGGTGAAAGAAGCCGCGAGCCAAGCTGGCTACTCTCCCGGCGAAAGCGGGAGAGTGACGGCCAGCAAGGCTTTGCGGCTCCCGCATGTGCAGCAGTACATGATGCAACGGGTGGCGGAGTCTCTCGGGCTGAACGCTACGACGGCTGCAGCCAAGCTGCTGAAGCTGGCACAAGGGGCCAAGAGTGAGTACGTGCAGCTTGAGGCCAGCAAGGACATACTGGATCGGGCTGGCTTCAAGGCACCGGACAAGCACATGCATCTACACGCTGGTGATATATCGGTGCAGATCGACCTGAGCTAGGGGGTGGCCCAAAAACTCGACCCCCCGGGCATCGACCCCGCCCTACTCTGACATTTTTCCCCGAAAGGTTCGCAATGATAGATGACGCATTCTGGTGGTGTGTTGGCGCAATCCAGTGGCTGGAGGCCGTCAGCGGTCTGAGCTATGAGTGGTGGAACTTGTTCTTGTTCGTCTTCCTGCAGCCGGCGTTGATCTTGTTGTTTGCCGTGCTGTGGGTGCATGCCCGGTTTGTGCGTTGAGACAGCGTGACATGGTAGCGATTATGCTCCATGCTTATGCCTGAGACCCAAGCGGTAATCCGCAACCAGTTCGACGAGTTCTTGGACGACATGGCCGTCCATAAGTCGATGTATATTCGCGGCATCCTCAATGCAGTCCTTCCAAATTTTATGGACCCCACAGGGGATGTTTACACTGAGGAGCATGCTCCCGGTGAGCTGCTTGAGTTTCTGAAGGATCAGCAGCAGCACTTTGCGCCGGATCTGGAAGATGGCGAGATTGTGCCGATCAACTACAAGATGATCTCTGACCGCTATGGGCTGGGGAACGAGAAGGGTAGCTGGAGCGTTGACACCTCTGGCATTGCCGGCCAGACGCAGATGGCTCTGGGGCAGTTCTTCTTTGCGCGCAATGGCGACGACATCTGGGTTGGCGACATCTATGACTTTGAGCCAAAGCTGCACAATGCCGGCATGGATATATTTGGTGCGTTGACCCGTGACAGTGCGCTCGCGGCCAAGACTGGCACCCGCTCGAATGTTTACACCGCCCGTTGGCTTGGTGAGTGGTTGATGCCCGAGGGTGACAACCCTGACGAGAGAATGCAGATCAAGATCAAGCTGCCGAAAGAAGCCAAGGTCGTGAACAT
>FUIF01003623.1_pt1 | contig 34441 bp, 71 predicted proteins | sample 1003461 | NCBI WGS metagenome assembly FUIF01 (sample SAMEA80401918, study PRJEB19352) | marine metagenome
GCTTTTTGTATAAACCATGTATATCTTGAAGTCGTGGATATATATAGCTTAGAAACTTATCATATTTTTCTATGATAACTAAACCGCTTTCAGATTGTCTTTTTTGCATTTCTCCACTCACTTTCGTTCGTTAGTCAAGTATCAAGTGGTCACAAGCAAAACGAGAACCAAAAGACCAACCCGAATTCAAAAAAGAATAGTTCCAAAGCGAACAACGAGAACCTGCATTCACGCCATGGTTACAGTTGCCACCCAAAACCACTGGATTTGCACTTGTATATGCTTGTCCTCTTCCATCTGTACTACTCCAATTTCCTGATGATGAATTTCCGAAGTCCGCACCCCACACATATTGTACACCTGTTGCCTGTTCCATTCCTGTTGCACTTGTTAAGTTTGGATAATGTTCTATTTGCCCTGCTGTTGTTTCATATCCATTAGTTGATGATGATTTCCCTTCATCTACTCCATAAGCAAATGCAATAAACTCTTCATATTTTAAAAGTCTTTTCTTGAATGCTTTTCCAACTTCACTTGCCTGAAACCAAGTATATTTTCCGTATGTTAAAGTTCCATCTCCACCAAACACTAATGGTATTTTTGGTATTCCTCTTCCATAATCAGTTGTTCCACCTGCAATTTTTCCACCTGCTTTTGAATATCCTCTAATTCCATAATCTTCATCTGTTAGGTAAATATCAACCCATATTCCAAACTTATAGTGCATACCTCTTGCATCTCCATTTGCAGGTAGCCAAGTTAAATCCCAAAATGAATTTTTATTGATACCTCTTATTTCTGTCATTATTGTTTCAGTTTTATTGCCTGTAGATACTTCTGCTTCTCCTGTAAGTCCATAATGAAAACCACCAATAACTCTTCCTAAGCCTGTATTATTATCACTACTTAAATACAATGTTCCATCAGTTTTTACATAAACATAATAATCTGTACCTGCTGTTTTTATTCCTGTATCAAGGTTTGCATCTAAAGATAAATTTGTATCTGTTTCAAGTGTTACTGTTTCTCCATCAACTACTACACTTGTGCCTAAAGGTACTTTTACTGTTGAAGCATTTACTTTTTGCAATAATGGTGCTTTTGTTACCGACTTTGAAAAAGCATTATTTAAAACCCCACCATCTTCTGCTCCTGCTGAAAAGTTTTTTTTGAATATCAAACCTTCCATTTGTTGCCGAGTATATAGCTGTGTATGTTTTATCTGCACTTAAAAATCCTGCTGTTAAAGCTTCTCCACTATAAAATAATGGCTTTGCATCAAGTGTTTTAATTTTTAATGTTGTTGCACCTGTGTTTATATTTGCAGGTGTGAACATTATTACCATTCCCTCAAATAGTATTTCTATTGTTTCTGTTGTTGCACCTCTTGACAATATAATACTATTTACTGTTCCTGTATCTATATAATACATAGCCTTACTTGCCATATCTATTGCTTTTACTGTTTGGCTATTGTCTAGCTCATCTAAATCAAGAAATGGTGTTACAGTATTTTTCTGCTCACTCATTATTGAGTTGTATTCTTTTGCTACGACAACACCTGCACTTGTTTCATTGTTATCTATTTTTGTTCCATAATTTAACATTAAATCTCCTTATTGATTTATACAAAATTGTATTTTTTCATTGTTTACCTGCTCATCATACACGGTTGTTATCTTCTCTTGACTTCCTAATGTGTGTGGTATGCTTATAGGCATATAGTCTGTTACATTCTCTGTTATTAAAGTAAATGTAGGGTCTTTATACATTATTTTAATTTGAGATTGCTTCATTATATCAAAGATTTTTTTAACTTTTGATATTTTCAATCCACTACCTAAAGTGTGTGGTACACTATGTGGTAGTGGTGTTACTTCTTTATTATAGAAAACTATAACTATTATATTATTCACATTATCTATATCTCCATATAGCTTATGTGGTATTACATTTGGTATTCTATGAAGCTTAAAATACTCTCTTCCACTATATACATCTACATCATAACCATACAAGTTTGCTACTGCTCTAAAGTGCCATTCTGTATTCCCCCTCATTAAGTATTTTAATACAAAAACATCTTTTCTGTGTTCTGTTTCATCTGCATTATAAAATACACTATTTGGTATTCCATAATCTGATTTAAAGCCTTCTATTAAATATCCACTTTGACAAACATATAAGCCTTTAAAAGTTTGATTGTATTTATCAATCAACCAAGTAAAACCACTTGCTATCCATTTTATAATTTTATTAAAATTACTTCCTTCAATATGTGCCTGTTTATAGGCTTTACCTTTTGGTAAATATCTTAATAAAATTTCATCTTGACCTTCTCTATTAAACCATAAACTCATAATATTATCCTATTGAAATGTTGTACCTGTGTACTTGAAAAATGTATTATCTGTAGCAACTGTATTTCCACTTACTAATGTAAAACTTTCAACCTCTTCCGCTCCACTTGTAGTTTTATATATTGTTGCTTCTAATAGTGAAGATGATATACCTTTTTCATACATATCAGTTTCATAGATATATTTTATATTTTTCTCTACTTCATTTTGTAAACCTTCACTTGCAGGGTATAAATCTTCTATCACTACCTGTACACTTGTTACTGTTGGTAAAACTGCACTTATTGCTGTAGTGTCCATTTGTGCTGGTGCTATTGCTTTAACTGCAACTTTTATTGCTTCGACCTCTCCTGCTGTTAATCCATAGTTTTCATTGAGTGCTACAACTTGCACTTCTCCTTCTATTGGACTTTCTACCCATACATATTTTAATGTTCTTACACTATTCTTTGTTACATACTCAATATTGTTATCATTAAATGGACTTTGTGGATTTCTTATAAAATCTTGTACTCTTATTCTATAATCCTTTACCCCTTCTTCATCTTTTCCACCTGCAACTAATATTACACCTACTTCCTTATCTACTCCATCTATTGTTATTTTAAGTTGTAACACATCATTTAAATCTCTATTCCCAATAATTCCACTATCTTCTGCAACTATTGGTACTGTTGCTGTATTTTTAGTTTTTACAACTACTGCTTCTCCATCTACTAAATATCCTGCTTTAAATTGTATTGTGCTTGTATCTATAACTGTAATATCTGTAGATACTCCATTTACTGTACCTTCACAATTTGTTATTTCGTGAGATGGATATACCAAAGTTGCAATTCCATCTTCTACTGTAACATTCCCACTTAGTGTTGTTGTGCTTATAACTGCTTCTGCTAATGTTACAAAAGTTCCATTATCATCTTTTAGTTGTGTTCCTTGTGGAATTACTGCACCACTATCTCCATAAAATACTGCATAACCTTCTGCTGTTTCTGCTCCATTTGGTGGTAATAAATTTCCTGTTTGTAGATATAGATACTCTTTATCTGCTGTAGATATAAAAGCATTTCTCTCAATAAAACTTAACTTACTTGCAAATTCTGCTAATCTTGAAGCAAAACCTGCTCCAATTGAAGCTATCATACCTTTGTAGACAAACCCTGTTAAATATTGAAAATCAACCTTTAACTTATTTAATATCTCATTCATACTAACCCTTTATACTGCAAATTTTCTATCTACAACTATTTGTTTTTTATCATAACACATAATATGTAGTGTCATTAAACCATCACTTATATAAGCATTTGTATCAATCTTTGTGTACAAACTTTCATTTACCAATTCATCTGCTATTTGTTTTGCTGTTTCTCTCAAATTTCTAGCCATTTCATCTGTTAATCTGCTTTGGTCGTATGTCCATATTTCACTTGACTTAATATCAATCCAATACCCTCTTTGCTCATTTACTCTTGCATCTGTAAAAAAAGCTGTTAGTAGTGTTGTTTCTCCATCTGCTTGTTCGCCCATTATACCATCTTCAACTTTTAAATCTAAGTTATCTGTTAATAAAAAATCCATTATTTCTCCTATTGTGGTGTTCCTGTGCTTCCACTACCTGCTCCATCTGTCCAGGTATAATTATGTGTATGGTCGTTAAATGCCACTCCACCACTTGATACTCCACTGCTTCCTGTTACTGTTGGTGCTGTTACACTTGCACCTGCTACAATATTTGCTCCTGCATCTATATTTGTACCTGCTGAAATTGTTGTACCTGCTTCAATACTTGTATCACATACAATTTTACCATTCACTGTTAAATCTTTTTTAATGGTTACATTGTCATCAAAAAATTGTATCCCCTTGCACTTCTATAATACCTTCTTTAAATTTAAAGTGTATAAAATTCTTATCATCTGTTAAATAAACATCTCCATCTTCTAATGCTACATCTTTTTGAAGTGCCATTGCTACATCTTGATTTGTTCCACTTGATAGATTTATGATTAATGCTTTTTCATTTACAGGCTTACTAAATAAACCTTTTGGACTTATAAACCTATTTTCAGTAACTCCACCAAGTCCTAAAATTCTAACCAAAAAAAGGCTTCAATGTTTTTTTTTATTATTCCAAATCTAATCATAATATCTTCTCTAAGTAAATTCTTACTTCATCTGTTTTTGTTGATTTTGTCATTTCAATAGTTTTTAGCTTCATAGCTTCATTCAATCCTATTGCTTCATCAATAACTGTGTATTTTGCATTTAATACTAAATCTGTTTCATCTGTAACTATAGAATAATCAAAAGAGTTTTTTGTATCTTTTTGAAATTCTATCTTTGCTAGTTTTTCACATTCTGTTTCTGTTAGTGTGTGCTTTGATAACATTACTTTAACAAACTTTCCACTTCCATAACTTCCCTGCACATTTGCATCTTGACTTTGTTTTATCAAATAGTTACTTTGAGATACTACTACATATTTATCATACACTTCTGTTGTATTCTCAATAAAGTTTCTTTTTCTAACATTTTTACCATACTTAAATATTATATCTTTTTCAACATCTGCTATATCTTGTATTACAATATTTCCTATAGCATCACTTGTTATTATTTGTCCTGCACTATGTACTATTTCTACAAATGCTTCTCCAATATTATCTCCAATTAAAATAGTCTTTATTTCATTTGTTGGTAATTGTGCATCTCCTGTTATTGTTAATCCAAAACCTTTTGCTATCTCATCTAATACTGTATTCAACTTTTGATTTTCTGTAAACTGAATTGTTTTATCTGCATAACAATCAATGATGTATTTTGCATTGTTTCTACCTGCATAAACAAATTCACTTGTTTTATCATCTCCTGTAGCTTTTACATATTCTATTTCTGCTTTTATTTGCAACACATTACTATCATCATATATCTCTACCACATCTCCTTTAAAGTATTTTTGAGTGCTTGATATATCTACTAATGTAAATTGCCTTGCTATGTCTTGTATGCTCATTATAGCACTTACTTCATCTAGTGCTACATATTCTGAATTTATTACTAATTTCATTCATAAACCTTTACAATTCCATATACCATATCATTATCTTTAAATCCATTCATTTCTTCTATATCATCATAATTATCTAAATTACCATATAGATTAAAAACTATTTCAGTCAATGGCTTTGTTGTTGTTACATCTATTTCAATCATACTTCTATATTTTTGTGTATTTGCATAAGCTTTTAATAGCTGTTGCTTTTCAACTACTTCTTCATAGTCATATCCGATATATGCAAGTCTTTCCAATGCTATTTCAATATGTGTTTCAAATGTTTGCTGTGACCCAAAATCATCACTCAATGCTCTTTTAATCTCTGATGTTGAAGCAACTAAATTATTTAACTGATTTGCTTTTTCCTGCTTCATTGCATCTATGTATTCTATTTGTGATAAATCATCTGTATCAATTGTGCTTATCCCTACACCTCTTACTACAGTTTCATATATTGGTGCATTTCCACTTTTTTTATCATCTGTAGTTGATATTAATAGGTCTATAAAGTCTTGTGGAAACTTTGTTATATTCTTTAGTGTTTCTCCAATTCTTTTCAACTTGTTCACTCTTGACATTACACCATTATAAGCATCTAAAACATCTGATTGTAAACTTACAATTTCATTTATACCACTTTGTATTGTATTCATAACATCATCTACAAAATTTTCTACATCTGTTGCAACATCTACAACTGTTTCAACTGTGGATATTGTGTTTTCTACAATTTCATTTACTTTTTCTGCTATTTCTAGTTCCATCTCTGCAACTTGACTTTTAAGCTTTGATGTGTAATTTATTGTTGGTGCATATTCTATATCTTGTACTGTACATTCAATCTCAAATACTGTTTTACCAAAATGTCTATCACTATCTGTAATTTTATATCTATCTATGTAAACTGTTAGCTTACCTTTATATTTATCTGTAACTATGCAAGTTCTTACATCTCTTATTATGTGGAGTATCGCATCATTTTGATTTCTGTCTAACACATAAAATTTTACGTTGTGCTTTTCTGACCCTTTACCTAAATCTACTGTTTTTGTAGTTCCTCTTTCTTTATTTGTATCTGCACTTTTATCATATACAACTTTTGTGCTTTCGTGGCTTTTGTTTTGAGATGTTAATACACTATCTCCATCTTGCATAATTTCTATATTATCTATCTTACTAACTAATAATGTTTGTGTAGCCATATTAACCTCTTCTGTTTCTTAGATTTACTGCACCTGTACTTTTTGCTGTTGTATCTGCTGTAGTACCTTTTTCTGCTGTAACTTTCACTTCTATTACTGATTGATTTTTTGGTAGTGTATTTATTCCACTATCTGTTTTAACATCTGCTTCATCACTTCCAAAACCAAAAAATTTCTTTGTGCTATTCCAACCACTTTCAACTGCATCTCCTGCACTTCCTGCAAGTTCTGTTACTTTTGCTTTTGCTGTATTGTATATCTCAAACTTGCTCATAAAACTATCTATTAAACTTGTCAATAATCTTATTGGTGCTGTTAGCATATCAAATACACCTTTTACTGCATCTCCCCAAGTTTGAAATTGGTTATCTCCAAATATAAAAGTCATTGCCTGTTGCCACATTTCAGATATAAAACTTAACCCTTCTGAAAATCCACTTTTTATATTTGTCCATACTTCTCCAAAATAATCTGATACTGATTTCCAACTTGATATAAAAAATGCTGTTATATCTTCCCAATAAACATACAATGCAACTAATGCTCCAACTACTAATGCTACTACTGCAATTATTGCTAAAATTGGTAATGATACTGCCCACATTGCTACTGCTACAAAACCTGCAACTACACCCATTGTTGCTAATATTGCAACTGTATATCCTAGCACTTTTGTAAGTTTTGGATTTTCTTCTGTAAACTTTTGTATTCCTAAAGTCATTTTTCCTATAATTCCACCTACTTGTAATGCTACAGGTGCAAATACTTTACCTATTGCCATACTTGCATTTGTTACCTGTTGGCTCATTAGTTCAAACTCTTTACCTTCCTGCATAGCTTTTGCCATTTGTCTTGTAAGTGCTGTTCCTTTTTCCATACCTTCTTGTAGTTTTGCTTGTGCTGTTCTCAGCTCATCTGTTTTATCAATAGTTGCATTTATCATTTTAACTGCTTCAACACTACCAAACCATTTCTTTATAAGCTCACTTGCTTTTGCACTCTGCATTGATAATCCCATACCTGTAATTTTTGCTTTTACTTTTTCTAGCATATCTGCCATTGGTAAAAGTTTACCTGTAACTTTATCAGTTAATCCACCACCAAATTCTTCATTTGCTTGTACTGCTCCTGTTAAAAATGCTCTATATGATGTTGCACCTTCATTTGCACTATTAAATGCACTTTTTGACATACCTAAAACTGATAATTGCTCTTCTAGTGATATACCCATTTTAGTTGCTGTTGCACCAAGTGCTGATAAACCTTGAACTAAATCACTACCATCTGTTCTAAATGCTTGTACTGCTCCTGATATTGCACTACTAAACTTCTCTCCAAATTCAATATCTGTTCCAAACTGTTCTCTATAGATACCGTGTCCAAGTGCAAATAGTTTTGTCATTTCTTCTGTTCTTGATTTTGTAGCCTGTGCTGTCATACCTGCTATTGCTGTAAACTTACCAACATCTATATCTGATAAACTAGCTATACCTGATTTAATATCGTATGAAGCTCTAATAAAATCACTTGTTCCTGTTCCTGCCCAAGTGTTACTAAATTTTATTGCTTCATCTGTAATTGCTTTTATACCTTTATCATCTATTCCTAATGAAGCTATTTCCCCTTTTGCTCTTGCTACATCTTGATATGCTTGTACTGTTTTTCCTAAACCATACAAAACTGCAAGTCCACCTGCTCCTGCTTTTGCACCTATATTCTGTATGCTCTCTTTGGCTTCTGCTATTTTGTTTTTGAGTTCTTTTACTTTTTGTAGTGCCTGTTGAGTTTTTAATTTGAAGGTGCTAGTAAGTGTAATGTTCCCTAGCTTTTGTTGTATATTTGATGAAGCTTGACTTGCCTTATCTTTCATCTTGCTCATTTTTGAGTTTATAGCATCTATCTTTTTACTGATTTTATCTACTGCTGTGAAATTCACACTATAATCAAATGCCATTCTTAAATCTCCTGTATCATCTCTTTATTATATTATTCTTAAATAGTATAACAAAAAGATGGTTACTTTTTGTTGAGTTCTTTTTTTTGCTCTCTACTTAGTTTGCTAACCATCTTTTTTAAATTTTGGAATTTGAATATATCTATCTCTTCAATAAGGTATTCATATTGCACTCCACCTTGCATAAAATAACATATATCGAATGCTATTTGCTCATACTCTTCATTCGTTGGATAACCTTTTTTGACAAAAAATCTTCCACTATTCCTTCAAAGATTGTATCATTATCATCTTCACTTAAACCATCTAGCATTTCTACTGTACACTTTTTATCTGCAATAGTACCAAATGCTTTTAATGAGTTAATAATTGCTTCATATAAATCTGCACTATTACCACTTATGCTTACAATATCTAAAATATCACTTGGTGTGATTTCTTCATCTGCAACTTCTTCTACTTCCTCGCCCTTTTCTTTTTTAGGCATATCTCTTAGGTATGTAAAAATCTTATCTTGTAAACCTCTTAAAAATGTGCTACCTTTTTGACCTTTATAATCAACAACTAGCTCTTTTTTTGTAACATAATCTCCTGCATCTTTATCGTAAACCAATACACCATCTTGTAATTCATATTCTTTTCTTGCCATCTTCTTGTTTCCTTTAAATTTAAAATATGTAAAAGCAAAGAGTTGTTAAACTCCTTGCCCACCTGCAAATACTACCTCAAAATCTTCTCCCTCAAACTCTACATCTTCTATGATAGATTGTTGCTTATAAACAACTACCTCTTCTGATGCTTTATCTGTAAGGTGGATTGCATTTTTACCTCTGTTTTGTTGCCAATCATCTACATAACCTTGATTTGTTGCTGTGTTTGGTAATGTAAGTGTAACTGTACCCATTGCTTCTGAAAAATCTACATTTTCATAAGGTACAATTTTATCTCCTATTGAAGCTGTTTTAACATCAACTTTTGGATAACCTTTTTTAAACTTCACTTTACCAACTATTGCAATAGCTGACCCATTTACTTGCACTGAATAATTAACTGTTTGTGACATATCTTAACTCCTTACCCTTCAATATCATAGCTAATTGCTACTGTCATATTCATACCTCTAAATTGAGATACTATTGGTGTTGGTGCATATACACTATAAATTCCACTTGCACTATCTAAAGATACTGTGATATTTTTCTTAAATGCTTTTAGTGCATCTTGTCCACCTTGAACTAAAGCCATATCAATCATATCATCATATAGCTCAACCAAGTAAGATTTTACAGATAGCTCGTTTGTCATTGATACACCTTCTACTAAATCTCCACCTGTAGCTCTTGTTTGACCGAACTTCTTTTGTGAGTTTGAGTAAAAATACTCTTGTACTGCTAAAGATGTGTCCATTGCATTTAAATAACTAAATGTGTTATCTTCAATTCCACTTGCTGTGTATTTATAAAGTGTTTTTACACTACCTAAAACTACACCTACTGTTGCAGGAATAAAAAGTGTAACACCTGCATCATTTAAATCTTGCACTTCTTCAATCTCAATTTTGTTAATAGGGTCGTCATAACTTAATGGTGTGTTGTGATATGGTAATGATGATTTATTAATACCACCATAAGCTTCAACTGCATCTAGCACATAACTTCCAATAATTGCACCATCTGTTAATCTTAATGCTCTAATTGCTCCAACTTCTGCAACTGCTAAAATTGGTAGTGCATTAAACTTCATAGTTGTTACATTTCCAATTACTGTAATTGACTGTGAGTTTTTATTGTTACAAAATTCTTTCACTTCTGAATATGTACCATTCATCATAGTAATACCCTGTCCACCTTTTACAGTATTTGATTTGTTAATTCTTGATTGTAACCAAGTTTCAACTAAGTCAAAGTTTGTAGCACTATCAAATAATACTGTTTGGTATCTCTTAGATAAACTATCAAACATACCATCATTATCATAAGCACCTGCTCCACCTGTAAATGGTACTGCTGTAAATGTAAGTCCTAAAACTCTATTTTTTGCAACTACTGTAATTCCATTTGCAACCTCTCCTTTAATATCAAAATCAATCAATACTAATGTTGCATCTGTTCCATCTATTGTTGCTGTAAATGGATAATCTTTTGCATTAATAGCATCTTTAACTAATACTGCAATGTTTTCAGCTGTTTGGTCTTTTGGTACTGTTACACTCACTAAAAAAGTATCATCTCCAACTTTAATGTTTAAAGTTTTACTTTCTCCTGCTGTACCTGTTATTTTAAAACCACCTTGTGCTTTAATTCCATCTGATGGCTCTTCTAAAGTAATAATATCAATCTCATTTTCTAAGTTAAAATCTCTTACTCTATCATAAGCTCTTGTAGCTAAACTTCCTGCACCACAAAGTTCTACAACTTCTGTTTTTTGTATATCTTCAATTAATGTTTTTGGCTCATTCGTACCACTACCTTGTGCGATAATAAGTATTCTTTGCTCTCCAAAACCTGCCTCACTATCTCCTGCCATTACTTGAACATTTATAATAGGTGCTTGTAAATCTGCATTTCCTGCCATAATATCTTTCCTTTCTTTATTTTACTGTCAAGTTTATATCACTATCAAAGTGTTGTAACCTTGATATAATTGTATCATCTAAATCTAAAATATCTTCATAACTAAATTCAAATTCTACTACATAATCATTACCTGCAAAAAATCTACTTTTTAAGCTTTCAAACTTAATAAGAGTTCCTGTGCTTTTTCCCACACCCAATACACTTTTTATAAAAACTATATCTGTATTATTACAACCTATAGCTTCCATTTGTGCAATGCTAATTTTAAATACTACTCCAACTGTGTATGTTACTGTAGTGTTCAAACTTTCACTTATTGATTTTGGTGTTTCTTGACTTGTATTCTGTGCTGTATTTGCATACACAACTACAAAGTTACCTGCCTTTGTATCTTTTACCATTTCCAATACTATTTCTCTTGCGATTGCTGTACCTACATTTACTTTTTGTGCAATAAGGTCCATCTGTGTATTTTCATTACCTAAAAAGTTATCTGTAGTTACACTTCCATTCTCAAAATCAAAAGTATCATTAATACAACCTTTTGAAACTATACCATCAACTGCTCCACTTAGTGTCCACTCTCCATCATCTAAATCTGCAACTGTAATTACATTACTTTTTAAATTTGCTGTTATGCTTCGTGTTTCTATATTGAATAGCTGTGTATATTGTGCTATTGTTGTCTTAATGTGTTTTTCTAGTATATTTATCATTATCTAAACCTCAAACCTTGCATAAACAAATCTTGTACTTTTCTGTTTATCTTTTTTTTCGTTTTGAATTATAGATTTAGTGTAATTTGGTCTAACCTTCATTTTGCTTGTACCCTCTTCAAGATATTTAGCATAATCAATTTCTGCATTACCTGCACCAAATTCCAACTCTTTGTTTTTAACTTCATATCTAATAGTTTTGCTTAATGCTCCACTTTGATTGTTTGCTGTATCTCCTGCTTTACTTGCAATGTGTACTCTTCCACCTATTACATAGCTTTTACCAAATGATACTTCTTGCATATTGTCTTTTGCTTGTTCAACCAAGATACTACCAATTTCACTTAGTGCATCTTTTGCTAACTTATTAAAATCAAAATCAATCCTAGACATTTAGCACCTCAATACAACTCATCTCTAAAAATACATTTTGCTCATCTATATTCTCACTTGACAATATCTCAAACTTTCTATCTCCCCAAATGATTAAATCACTTGTGTTAATTCCATCTTGATACATTATCGTTATTTTGTGAGTTGGTACTTTTGCACCCTGCAAAGCAAATTGCAAATAGTCATTTGGCTTTTCAGTTCTTATTCTTGCTTTGTACTCACTGTATGGTAAATCTGATTTTGAAGGTAAGTTACAACCTTTCATTTCTGATGATTGTGTGTAAAACTTTATATCGTGAATAAAATCATCTTCAAATATACCTGTTTCACTGTACACTATTTTACCATTTCGTGATGGACTGTCTATTGTTTCTATAACTAAGAAATTCTTACCATCTACAACAATTGTCGCTTCTGCATTAATTATTTCTTTTGTTAATATTACCTTAGTGTTAAAAGATGAATAAAGTTTACTTTTCTTATATCTTGATGATTTTTGTGTATCAAAAAACACATCTTTTTCAATTGTGTCAATTTCTACTTTAGTACCATACTTTCTAATCAAAGCATTTATATTCATCTCTAACCTTCTATTTTTAGTGTTGTTGCTTTAAGTGGCTTCAAAAATACAAGTACATCTGCACCTATATCATCTTCAATCTCTTTAAACTCCATTGCAAGTTTTGATATTCCATCTTTGGTAATGTTCCTAAATGCTCTATCGTTACTATAGCTTAAACATAATGTTGTTACTGCAAATTTTAATGTCAATGGTAAGACTTTTGAAACCTCTTCATCTTCCAACTCTTTTCGTGGAAACTTTAAAAACTGTGCATTTGATACTTTTACACCTTGATAGTTATACGCACCATCAACCGCCAAACTTGCTTGAATTAAAAGTGCTTCTTTTGTTGGTATATCATAATCATTCCAAGTTTCACTTTCATTTTGATTGCTTATTATTCCATCTGCTTCTTCAACTGATAGATAACTTGTAGCTGTTTCAAATACTTCTTCTGTGTATGCTGTAAAAGGTATCATTTGCTACTACTTGCTATTATGCTTAATTGCACATTCTTCTACAGTTTTAAATCCTGTTTTGTAGTTGTCTTTTTCGCTATACCATAAACTACCAATTTGCTTAATTCCAAATAGATTGTACTTTTTCTTTTCCGTTTGCACTGTTTCATTTTTAGCTCCATTTGCTTCTGCTTCTAATCTAGCTTTCTCTTGTGCTTCTGCCACAAGTCTTGCCTTCTCTTCTTCATCTTCAATTTCACTACCATCTCCATTAAGTCCATTCTCAATGTTTGAAACAACTTCTTTTAAGTCTTTATACTCTTGTGTTCTGCCATCTGCATCTTCTCCAAGTGCTTCTAGCATTTCAATACCATCTACTAAATCAACATCATTGTTTGTTTTTGCAAGTTCTACTGCTTTTTCTAAAAGTGCTACTACTACTTCTGATTTTGCCATCTTATTTTCCTTTTTTTATTTAAGTCAAATAGAAGCTATTAAGCTCCTATTTTAACCTTTAAGATTGTGATATTTGTTGCTTTTACATCATTTGCAACTTCATATAATCCACCACCTTGTAACTCTGCATAAGTTAGCTCTGATACTTTTGAATAGTCTGTACCTAATGTACCAACAAAGTTAAATCCAATAGGGTGTAAGATAAATGCTTTTCTACTTACAACTTGTGTAATTCCACTACCATTTCCTGCAAGTGCATTTCTTGCTGTCTCAAGTGGTTGTTTAAGATTTCTTTCTCCAATACCAAATGCTCCCTGCTCAATGATACCTACTATACCATCTGCCATATCATCATCAAGTTCAATTTCAGTAACACCATTGTATTTGTAAGTTGGTACATCTGATTGTACAACTGTTTGCACTCCATCAACTACGATTGTATTTTGTCCATAAGTTTCTACGATTGTACCTGCTGAAATTGTACCTGCTTCAATTTTTGATAAAATATCATAAAGTGTTGTGCTTGACATATACATTTTACCAATTCTACCAAAACCAATATCTCCCTTGGTTTTTCTTGCATCTAAAACAAGTTGTCTTGAAAAGTTTGATAAACCATCTCCAATTGTGATTTCAGGAATAGTCGCCATACCTTTAATCATATTAGCCATAAGCTTATTCCAGTGAGTTGCCCAGTAAGTACCATACACATTAATTAAGTGAGTTTTTGCATCTGCAATACTCATAGGCATAATGTCTGCTTGTATGCTTCTTTCCAACTCTGAATATGCTTGATAAAAAGTTTTCACTTTGTACTCTGTTTGTCCTAGCTCGTTTGGTGTCAATTCTGTATCTGTTGCATCCATACCTTTTGGCTCTGCAAATGTTCTTGAAATGATACCTGCAACAATGATTGATTTCATATTATCACTATCAAGTCCATCAATATCTTGTCTGATTGAACCTTTGATTGGTGTTAATATACCACTCTGCATAAGTTTATTTACTGCGAATGAATTTTGAAAACTCGCTGAACTCCAATTATTGTCAAATAATACATCTTTTAATAATGCCATTTTCTTTCCTTTTTTGTTTGTTTTTTGCTATATGTGTAACTCATAATCCAATTCATTACAAAGTTTTAAAATCCATTAAAAACTCATATTGCATAAATTATATCATACTTTTTCTTTTAAAACTTTGGTGTTCCACCAAGTGATACATTTCCGTTTGAACCATTTGCACCATCTCCACCACTATCTTGAACTTCATTATTGAAAAATCTTCCATTTTTATCTGCTAGTTTTTGTTGTAAAACCATATCATCAATTGTTGCATCTGCTCCATCAATTCTGATAGTTGTACCATCTTCATTTTTAAATAAAATCTTACCATTTTCAAAATGTGCTTTTTTCTCAATGTCTGCAACAATATATTTAGTCATATCTTCGTGTGCTTTGTGTGCAGGTAAAACCATTGCTAAATCTCTTTCAAGTACAACTTTTAACATTTGCTCTTGTGATTGAGATTTTGTAGTTTCTAAATTTTGTGTAAGTGATTGAACTTGTGTCTTTAGTGCTTCAATCTCTTTTTCTTTAACTGTAAGTGCTTCTGTTTCTTTTACACCTGTTTTTGATTTAATTGCATCAATTGCTTCTTTTACACTTTCTGTATTAATATCAATATTAAGTGCTGTTCCAACTTCTTTTACTTTTGCCTTAAACTCATCTCTTGACTTGATAATATCTAAGTTGATACCTTGTAATTTTACTATCTCATCATCTCCTGCTTTAACCACTGCTTTTGCAAGTTCTTCTAATTGTGCTTTGTTCTCTGAATTTGCTTTTGCAATTTCTTCTAATAATTTTCTTAATGCTTCGTTCATAATTTAACTCCATAAATTGTTTTTTGTGTAAGCTATTTCTAGCACCTGTATATTTCATAAATCCATAATCGTTATACTTCTATTTACCCCCTATTTTGTCAAGTCTAGTTTTACTTTTAATCCCTAGCCTTTGGATTATTTCTTCATTTGTGTAAAATCTTTTTCCTTTTACATCTATGAAGCTATTAATTTGTGCTTTTCCTGTAGTGAAAATTCTATACTTCTTTTGACCCATTATATCTTCTGCAACTTTTGGATTGTTTTTCAAAAATGTGCTTAGTTTTTGACCTTTGTATTTTGTTATATTTACACCTTCCCAAACTGTAATTAATATGCTTCTGCAATTAGGGTGTCGTGGTGGCTTGTTTGGTATGTCTGCTCTTGTCTTATAATCTTTGATTGAATAAAATTTATTTTGATAGTTTAAACATATTGCACTTGTTTTACTATCTAAAATTGTAATGCTTATCCAACCTCTTATTTTTCTATAATTGCTTTTATCTACCTGTTCGTAACCTTGCTGTCTTGCTTGTTTTGCTTGTGTTCTATAAAATGCTTCAAGTTCTCTTTCATACTTACTCATTTCATCTTTTACAAGTGTTGCTAAATCTTCTATGTCTTTTAGCAATTCATTAGCATTTGCCATAAATCTTTGTGCTTGTTTTTTTACACCTTCTTTTTTTTGCTGAAACTGCTTCTTTTAATGTGTAACCTGCAAGTCCTACTTCTGCTAAATTTACACCGCTTTCCTCTCCTGTGATTATTGATATTTGCTGTTCTGCCATTTCTTGAAGTGTATCTTGCATATCTGCATTTATATCACTTGTATCAATAATCTTTTTTATCTTCTTTATTGGTGTTCCTGCTTCAATCTCATTTTTGATTGTATTTAACAAGTTTCTAAATTTTGATAAACTTCTATCTTTAATAGCCTGTTGTTCAAAATATATTTCTCCTGTTATTACCTCATCTTCTGTGTAAAGCATTTTACTCCTCAATTCCTGTTGATGTTTGGCTTTCTATTCTATCATTCTCTTCTTCTATTTTAAATTCTTTAGGTAGGCTTCCTATTTTTAAAATTGTGTAATAAGTTTCTCTGCTCATTTCTCCTGCAAGTAATAGCTTTTGTGCAATTTCTAAATCAACTATTGTTGCATCAAAATCTTTTTTGTATTCTATCTTTGCATCTTTTGGTAATGTCTTATTTTCTAACTCTGCTACAAACTGCATTATCCTATTCATTTTAACTTCTAACTCTGTTGCCATATCTCCAAGAAATGAAGAGTTTTTGCTTTGTGTATTTTCTGCATCAATTACTGTTTTACTATCTTGCTTTGTAAGTAGATTAAATGTAAGTTTATCGATATCATCTGCATCTTGCTTTTGCTTCTCTTGTAGTTTATCAATTGTCTTACCTTCAATCTCTACCCACTCAAAACCTTCTTTTGTCTTATCATCAAATTTAAGTGCATCTTTTACACCTATTACAACTTTTCCTTCTTTTGTTGCACCATAAAATACTGGTATTGGATTTCCTGCAATAGATAAAACATTTGCTATAAAACTTGATGTACCTAAATGAACTTGATTTTGTTTTGCTATATCATAAAGCTTTGGTACTATCTCATATTGGCTTAATTCTTTTCCTGTCTTAAATGCAACTACTGGAACTTCTTTAAGTGTGTTCTTCCATTCTACTTGACTTTTTATACCACCACCATTATCTGCTTCATAGTATATTGCACCACCACCAACTCTAAACACTTTGTATCTTTCTCTTTCTTTAAGTCCGAACTCTCCATCTGTAACTTCCACTGTATCTTTGAATACAATCTGCTCCAAAACTCCATCTTTAACTATGTAATTATATAGATGTCTATAGCTGTATGTTTTAAGATAAATTCTATTTGCTTTTGCATTTTTCTCTGCTACAACAAAACATATACCTTCATTCAATGATTTTTTAATAACCTCTTTACCAAACATACTTAAACTGCTATGTTTCATATCAACATTATTCATATCCATTTCATCATAGCCTGTTATCTTTGGCTCTTTTGCTGTTACAAGTCCAACTAAACCATCAACTATTGGTGCATACATATTTGTAAATGATGTGTTTGCTAATCTAGTAAGGTATGATTGTTCATTTTCCCCTTTCCAAACTGGCAAATATTCCTCATTCATAACTCTTACTGAACCTATGTAAAAATCATTACAAACTTTTCCAAGATGTTTCATTCTTTGTATTTTTTTCTAGTTGATTGTTTACTGTGCTACTCATTTTGTTTTTTCCTATTCTTTAAGCTTATTTTAACGATTATATCAAACTCTTTGTAAAATTCATATTTAGTCAAATAGTGCAGGGTCTTGTGGCTTATATTCTATTCCCATAAGTACAGTTGTAAACCTCAATTTTTCTTTTATTCCTTCAATCTTTACCATACCTACAACTTTATCTTTTTGTGCAATGCTACTTACTTTGTATTTTCCTGCATCTCCATATTTTTGTACTGCTTTGAACATATCACTATTGATGTGTGTATTTTTATGTGTAGTATCAAAATCTATAAACATTAAACTTTCTGTTACAAAACTATCATCAAATCTTTTATTTGTAGCCTCTTCCATATTTGGATAATTTAATTTGTATTTATCATCATACACATATTCAGTATCTAGCTTTATTTTCATATCATCTATGATTATGTGATTATCTACAAATTTATAATTCATCTCTTTTTTTTTTGTCCATAAAACTTATAATTGCTTTTAGTATTCTTTTGTGTAGATAATGTGTATCAAAACAATTTTCTATCTCATCTTCTCTTAGATGTAAAATTACTAACTTTTTTGTATCTGTAGCAACTATGCAATTATTTCTAAAATCTATAAAAGCATAATTCAATTCTCTTTTAGGATTTTTGTTATCTACTGCATCTAAAATTAAGTTCATTTCATTTTTATTCATCTTTTACCCCTTATGTTGTTATTATAACTAAAACTTGTTGTGTAGCCAATATGCTAACAAGTTTATTAAAAATCATTTATTGTTTCTTCTTCTTTTTGTTCTTTTGTAAGCAAATGATATATTGTTCTTTTCATATTCATAAGCTCATCTAGTGGTTGAAAATCTTTAGGCTTATATTTTTCTACAATTATAAAACTATCGTACATATCAGATACATTTCCATAAGTAGGGTCTATGTATGTTCCATCTTTCATTTCAACTATAAAATGTGCAACTACACAATCTGTAAATACTTGCACTCCACCAACTATGCACTTTACTTTCTTTTTGTGTTTTATTGCATAAGATAAACTATTGCTATGACACTTAAAATTTCCTATGTATTGCATATTCTTTTTTTTGTGTAACTTTTACTCTCTTGTTTTTCTTTAGCTTTTTTTAATATTCTATCCACAACTTCTTTTCTCATAACTTTCCTTTATCCTAAAATGTTTGGTCTCTGAATTACCATTATATTTGTTTTCTGCTTTATCATTGGTGCAAGTGCATATCTAAGTGCATCTATGTAGTGATTATTTGCATCAATTACAATTGGTAAAATGTCTCCTGTAACCCTATCTACTTTGTATGAATATTTTACAAACTCATTTGCTACTTCTTTGCATCTGCTATGTATGTGTACTTTTTTGAAGCTTCTTATAAATTCAATTCCATCTTCAACACTACCACTCCATTTTTCAACACCTACTATTTTATAGCCTTGTCTTTTCACAAAACTAATACTTTCAGGTCTTGCACTATCTGCTCTTATTGTGTGTTCTTTTGCTTTTGGTATTTTGTCTATAAGTTTATGTGTATCATCTAATTCTATTTGTGCATCTCCTGCTTCATAATCAATATACAATTCATATCCAATTACACAACATCTCAATACTGCTGTAGGGTCTTGTGCAAATCCCCAGTCAAGCCCATAGTAAAATGCTAAATCTTGTACATTTTTTTCTTTTGCAACTTTGTTTATACTAAAATCTTCTATTACAAATTTATCTCTAAATATTTGTGCATCACTTGCTGTTTTACATTGTCCTTCCCAAATGTGTAAATATAAATCATAATCCACTTCTCTAAGATATTCCATTTCTTCCTGTAGTTCTTTTGGAAAATGCTTATTGTCATAGTGATTTACTTTTTTAACTATACAGTTTGGCGGTGGTGCTTTGATGAATTTTTTTATAAGTAGGGTCTGTTTCTAAGTATGGATTAAATGATACCCATATTTCACTTCCTCTTTTTCTAATTGTAGGTATTAGAAAATCCCAAGACTGTTGTGAGATTTTTTCTGCTTCTTCAACCCAACATATATCTACACCTTCTGTTGATTTAATTTTTGCAGGGTCGTGTAACAATCCCTTAAATATAAACTCTGTTCCATTCTTGCCTAAAATTTGTGTTTTAGTAACTGTGTAAAAGCTTTCCATATCTAAAGCATTAATTTGGTCTCTAAGTAATTTGTGTACACTATCTTGAATTGAATTTTGCATCTCTCTTGTACACAAAATTCTCAACCTCTTTTGTGTACCCATAATTAATAAAGTCATAGCTATAGCCCAAGACTTTCCACCACCTCTTCCGCCATATAAAACTTTGTACCTTGATTTTTGTCTCAAACACTTAAATACTGTTGGTATGCTTATTACTGTTTCTTTTTTAATTCTCAACTATAACTCCTAAAATGTGTAACTTTTCTAAAATGTGTAACTACTTTTGTGTAAATGTGCAAAATGTGTAATTTAAAATGTGTAACTTTTCTAAAATGTGTAACTACTTTTGTGTAAATGTGCAAAATGTGTAATTTAAAATGTGTACTTTTTTTATTTTGTGTAAAAATGTTCATTCTGTTCAATCTTTTTTCTACACATTTTCTAATAATGTGTAAAATGTGTAACACCTCTTTAGTCCTCATATACCACTTTAAGACTTGCATTTTCATCTACTTTGTGTTCTTGTCTAGTTGTGTAACCTCTATCTTTACCTCTTGTGTCTAACATATATTGTATTGCCCACTTCTCTCCATTACCTAATGCCTGTACTAGCTTTGTTTCTGCAAGGTCTAGTGTTTCTTCATTTATATCTTCTATTGCCTGTTTTAGTGTATCAAATTTCTCTATCCAGTTCTCTAAAGTTGTTCTACTTATGTTAGCTGTTCTACAAGCAAGTGCTTTATGTTTACCACCTGTTTTTTGTAACACTTCTAGTATAATTTTTATCTTCTTTTTTTGTGCAGGTGTAGGGTACTGTTTCTTCTCTTTATTACTCATTTATTAATCCTTTTTCTAAAAAACTATCATATCTTTCACTAAAAATCATCATTGCTCTATCTCTTATATCGCTAAATGTCCTATTATTGTATCTAATACCAAATTCAAATTCAACTGCTTCCATCAACTCTTCTTTACTTATTGTGGGTACTGCTTTCTTAGATATTCCATTGCTTCCTGTCTTGCTTCAAGTGGTGCTGTGCTTAATTTGAAGCTATCCATTAAATCATCATAATCAACCTTATCTTCTACTTCTGCTACTCTTTGTTTTATTCTTTCGTTTATATTGCTCATTTATCTTATCCATATTAATTTTTTCTTGTATCGTACACATATCCATAAATAGTTCCTGCAACATATTTATCTATTCCCTTTGATACTATCTTTAGCTTTTTCATATTTCATAATCTCTTCAAAGTATTCTTCTGCAACTGCTGTGCTATCTTTTATTGCCAACATCTGCTCTTTATCTTTTAAACCCAACATAAAATATTCATCAAAGATACTATTTAACTCATCATAAGATGTTGGTATATAATATATCTTATTTTCAAATTGTTCTTTATACTGCATCAGTAGTGCTAAGACAAATACTAAATAATTAAAATCAACTTTATTCTCACATTTATTAAAAACTTTTTGTGCTTCATCTAATACCATTTGCTGATAACTTAGTTTTACTTTTGACAATATAAACATCATTTGCTTACCTAGTCTAATTGCACCTGTAATATCTTTTTCTTCAAACTCTGTTACGTTTTCTACAAACTTATTGTCTTTGACAACTCCTGCCTGTTCTAAAAATATTGTCAAATAAAACATTGATGTCTCTATTATCATAAGTTCCTGTATCTGTCTCTTATTACTCTTCCTTGCCATTTCCAACCTTTTTAAATATTGCATCAAACTCATCTTCGCTCATTGTATCAACCCTATTCTCATCAAGCCATTCAAATACAATTTCTCCCCTAGAAACATCAATGACTTCAACCTTTTGGTTGAAGCCATTAACTGCTATGTCTTTTGGATAAAATCCAGTAGTACTTGTCATACTAATTCTCTTTTACAAAAATTCCATTAACCATTTTGCCTTTTCTTTTTGCAATTATTTCATAGGCACTCTCTAAGCACTCATCAAAATCAAGTCCATTTAATTCTGCTTGAATTATAATAGTTACCGCAATATCTCCTATTGCATCTTTTATTTCTTCTTTGTCATTTTTTCCAATTGCATTTGCTAACTCTCCAACCTCTTCTACTGTTTTTAACATTTGGTCTTTTGGAGTTGCTTTATCTAAAATCCCTTTTTCTTTTGCCCATTGTAATACTTTATTTTTCATCTTTTTTCTCCATTAGTTTTTTAATTATTTCATCTTCATCAATATTAATACTTATACCTATTTCTATTGGCTTTCCATTTCTATCTTCTATGATGTAATTATCCATTATGTAGCAAACTGCATCTTCCCAACCTGCTCCATAAACCTCTCCATTTTTTTTCATTTTTAGCTGAAAATAACTCTTGAATACTCGCCATTTGCTAGAAAGGTATCTCATCATCATCAATATCTTCATCTGCTCCTGCTTGTGCATTATTTGCATCAAATTGTTCCTTTGAAATAATATTATTGTTGTGGTCGTGGTAAACTGGTGCAGGTGATTGATATTTTGGTGGCTCGTATGTATTTGTTAGCTTTGAAGGTTCATATTTTTTTAATCTCAAATATTTGTCCACCATTTTGTGTTGCTTTTGCTTTAAATGTTGCTATAACATATCTTCCAACTGCTAAATTTGTATCTACTGTGTTTGGTAACTTTAGTGCTTTTATTAGCATTTTAACTCTCCATAATGCATTATCTGTAACAATAAATTCATCTATAGCATAATGACCTGCTCTATCTTGAAAATGTACTTTAAATGCAGGATAACCACTTGCTGATTTATGCTCTGTTACCTTTACTGCTTTTAAAGTAATTTGCCCTTCTCTTTTTATATATACTCTTTCAGTATCTTCTACTTCTACGCCTTCTAAATTAATTATCATTTCATTAGCCTTATATTTTGTGGAGTTGTTGTTGTAATATCTTCTGTTACTGTTCTTGTTTTTACACCTTTTTCTTCTAGCATTTCAACTAATTTATCATAACTTATTTCAGATAAATCAGTATATTTTCTACCTATTAATATTTGCTTTTTAGCAACTGTTGTTATTACTTTTTTTTTCTGCTTGAAATGTGATTGATTTTGATTTTATTCCCTCAATCTTTTCAATGTTGTTTTTCTGCATATACAAAGCTGTGTTTGTTCTAATAATTTGCATTGCTGTTTTGTAAGGCTTCAAAGTTGTATCAACATCTCTTTTTATAGCTTTTCCTTCTTCTACTCTTGCTTCAATTGTTTCATCAACTTTTGCTAATGTATCTGCAATGTTATCAACTGATTTTATTTGCTTCTCAAAATCCTTATATTCAACTGCTTCAATAAGCTTTCCAACTAATGTGCTTTTTTGTATCTCTAACTTTTTCATCTATATCTCCTTATAGTAGATTTCATAGTTTTTATCTTCTGCTAAGATATTTTCAAGTCCACTTAGCAAACCTTCTTTATCTCCACTTATTTTAACTGTGTTTTTCTCATCTCTTTTTATAGCTTCTTTAAGCTTATCAAATGCCATAAGCTTGTCTAACTTGTCTGTAATAAATACAGTACCATTTTTTTTCTGCTTTTGCTTTTTTAATCTGTTGAGATTTGTTATGCTCTCTACTAGAATAAACTGCATTTAGCGAAACCCCAAAATATTCTTTTACCTCATCAGGACTAAAAGTATATGCACTATTTTCATTTGCATAAGTTCCATCTCTATCTTTGATGTTCAGTAGCTCTTTAACTGTTTTATTCATTTGTTTTTTCCTTTTTCTCTTATTTCTTTTAATTATACCATTAATTTCTCAAAAAATCAATTGTTTTGTTTTTTAAAAATATCATCATAGCTACATAATATCTCATTGCCTTCATCTATATATTTTTCAACATACATCTTTGCTATATCTTCAAAAAATTCTATTACATCATCTATAAGTAATTTATTATGCTTTATAAAATCTGCTTTTGTACTGCTATGATAACTTGAAAATCCCCAACTATGGATATATCCCATCAAAGGCACTTGCAAGTAATCATTTCTCACAGGTGTTCTTCCGTGTATATGATGGCAATGTATATTGTTAGCTCCCATTCCTCTTTCTGCAACTATTCCAGTAACTGCACAAGGTTGAGTTCCTAACCACTTTGAATATTTATCATCTATAATATCATTTCTCTTTACTTTTGGCTTTAAATTTTTACCTTTTTTTATTCCATACTGTAGGCTTTTTACCAAATGTTCCTTTTGATGGTCTTTTCCCAAATGTGCTTTCCTTTTTCTTTTTTGCTCCACCTGTTTGCATTTCTTTAGTGTATGGTCCTTTCATAATTTACCCTTGATTTTTTCTATATATATCAATTGATTTTTTTTTCATAGGCACTTATGCAACTATGCTTTAGTTCCAATAAGCCCTCTTCAAATTTATCACTTTTTTGCTTCCAATATTTAACATTTTTCTCTATATAGACTTACTTTGTCTTTTAGGTTTGTGCATCTTTTTCTTAGTGTTTTGTTTGAAGCATTTAGTGCATTTATTGTATTTTCTTGCTCCTGTATCAATCTTAAATATGAAGCTATTAATTTTGGATTATACATATTATTCTCCTTCCTCTATTTTTTCTCCAATATCGACAAAATCTGCTGATAATAAATCATTTTCTTTTTGTGCTTCTGTCTTAATCATTTCATCATCTGCATAAGTATCTCCATATAGCCCATATCTTGATAATGACTTGTTTAATAAACTTGTTTCTATAGCTGATTTATAATGTGGATTAAAGCTTATCTTCCCATCTTGTTCTCTATTTGTGATTGCCATAGATGTACTAACCTCTACTTCTATTAATTGATTATCCCATTCAATAAAAAATATTGCATCTAATTCTGCCATAACTAAATTTCCTAGTTGAAATTTTGAGTGATTTAATTTTTTTAATCCCCATTTTTTGCCATACAATCCCAATACTTCTGTAGCTTTTTTGATTTTGTGTATTGCTGATACAACTTTAAAAGTTTTACCATCTCTAGTTTCTTCTTTTATTATATCTATTGGTGTTTTTTCCCATTTTTCCCATAGTTCTGTATTCTTACTCATTTTGTTTCTCCTGTATTTTGTTTAAATTCTTTTACCCACTCTTTTATTACATCATCAATATCTTCATCTGCTTCTGCAAGTTCTATTAATTCTTCTTGATAATCTGATATTTCAACTTCTATAGTCAATCCTTCATACTCAATTTCTTTTAGTCCTTGTACTTCTCCATCTATGAAACTATCATATAAAATCTCTGCAATATCTTCAATTTCTGCATCTGTTCCTTCAAGTTCATACATTGTTACCATTTGCCCTCTGTTTCCATCTGCATCTGCACCATAGTTTTCTCTCCAAGTTTTCAAACTAAATCCTTTTTGATTTTATAGGGTATAAATAATCCCCTTCTTCTCTGTCCAAGTAAATAGTTCCAAAAACTTGTCCGCCCTCATCTTCTATCTTTTTTACTATTGATTTAATTCTGCTATGATTTTTATTTAATGTTTTAAGAAAATCTACTGCATCTTTTTTAACAGATGATGTTAGTAGTGTAATCTCATTAAATTTAACTGTGTATCTTTTTTTCATCTTTAACTCCTTAACTTTCTTTTGATACCCTAATTATACCAAGTTTTCGTGTATTTGTCAAGTGTTTTTGATTGTTTTAACAACTTTTTGTTAAATTCTTTACTTTGTTCTTTTTTGAGTTTTACATATCTAGCTTCTGCACTTTTAAGGCTTCTGCCTAGTGTTTCTGATATTTTTTTTCCAAGATGCTTTATTCTCTTTCATTTGTAGTAGTAGTGTATCTTCTGCCTTTTCTGTAGATTTTAGTCTTTCAAGTTTTTCATTAGCTCTTCCAAGTTTTATAGTTTCTTTTCCCTCATCTGTTGCTCTATATTCTTGATAAACTTTTTTGTGATTTTCTTTGTTATCGTAGTAGTGCTTCTTAGCTCTTTTTTTTCATTTTCTCTTTGTTGAGCTTATAGTATTCTTTTCTATAAGCTCTTTCATCATCTTTGTTAGCAAAAGGCATATCATAACTCCCTTACATTCCATTCACAACTACAATCTAAATGATTTATAACCCAATGTCTTGCATCTTCCATATTTTCTGCTTCAAATTCATACTGCTCTTCTCCTTTGTAGCCACTATATCCTTTTGTGTATGCTATAAATTTTACTGTAAAAAGATTTGGTGTTCCATCTTTTTTAATAAAATATTCATAATCCATATTCCATCTTGCTACTGCATCATTTAGTGTTTCTTCTTTTCCGCTTCTTGCTCCACACTCACACTCTATATAATAACCATCTGTTTTCCATTCACTTCCACTAATTCTATTTACTGAAATTATTTGTTTTTGATTGTTGCTTTCACAAAATGGACACTCCAATAAATTACTTATTCCTTGCATCTATTTTCTCCTGTATTTCTTTTGGAAACTTTGTAACTGTGTACACATAATCTTTTCCACTCCAACCCATAAGTGTTTGATATTCTACATAGTCTGCTTCAAACTCATATCCTTCACTTTTTAGAGTTGCTATTATTGCTCCAAGTCTTGATACATAGTTTTGTAAACAATGATTTCTACTTATTTTATTTGTTTCAAACAATACACTCTCTACCCATTTTTTCTGTGTAAGCTTTTTTCATAATACCACTCACTTTCGTTCGTTAGTCAAGTATCAAGTGGTCACAAGCGAAACGAGAACCAATAGACCAATGCGAATACGAAAGAGAATAGAGCCAATTCGAACAACGAGAACCTGCATCCACGCCATTGTCACGGCCACCACCCAAAATCACTTGTCTATCATCGCTATCTTCATATTTATCTAAGCTCCAAACCCATTGATTTCCAACTGCCTGTTCTATTCCGTATCTTGACATTAAAAACTCTATGTGTTGTATTGTTCCATCATCAATATTACCTACACTTCTGCCTTCTGATACACCTTTCATACAAACTTCAAATTCTTTTTTTTGTTAATAATCTTTTATTAAAGCTTTCTCCTATCTCAACAAAGTCTTTTAAAAACAAGTCTTCTCTTCCATCTGTTTCTCTTCCTTCTGCTTTCCAACCTGCTAAGATTTTTCCTTCCGATACAGATGTTCCATTTTCTTTATAGTTTGAATTTGTCAAGTATATATCTACCCAAATTTTAAGTTTTGGAATAAAAACCATTCCCTGTGCATCACATTTTGGCTTATGATTTTGTGTCCAAATACTATAAGCATTAATACCTCTAATCTTTTTTGCATACTTTTTAGGTATATCCTCATTGCCTTTAAAATTTTCATCATAAAGTCCATAATGAAATCCACCGATAAGTTCTAATTTTTCATTTCCTTCTGCATCATCTTTACTTAAAGATATTTTATGTTTTTTTTGTATGTAAATTTTTTATAAACAAAATAATCTTTGCCTTTGATTTTCTCTAAGCTATTTAGGCTTATTTTTTGTCCACCTACTGATACAGTGTGTGCATTTACTTTTTTTTATCTCTAAGCCTTTTTTCTGATTTTTATTCAAATCTTCTACTATTCTATTTGAACCATTAACTAAAACTTTAAACTTTACAGTTTCTCCACTTATTTCAAAATTCAAACTCTCTTCTGTTTCTATAACTACTTTCATATTTCCTTTTTCAATATACTCAATGAAAAAATCTCTATTGAAGTTCTTGAACTCTTTTTCAAACATATCTGCAAATGTATTCGTTACTCTTCTATCATTAATTTCTCTTAACACATCTGCTACTTCTGTATAGTTTTTTCTAGTCATTTTTTACTCCTACTAAAAATTCTTTAATACCTTCTGCAACATAAACTCCAAAACCTGCTTTTGTGTAAACACTATATGTTTTTATCTTTTCTTCTTTTGTGTAATTTGTTACATCAATTCTTTTAGATAAATTCATTTTTGGATTTACAATTTCAATTATTATTGCCATATTATTTTACCTCTCTTAGATTACCAATTTTTCCAAATGGTGCTTCGTGAATTGATACAACATTTGCTTTATTATCTTCAACTAATTCTATATGCTCTTTGTAAAACTCTGCTTCTTTTTTTTGCTTCATCATCATCTTCTGCATAAACATATAAATCAACTGTTACTACATACCTTTTCTTTTTGTCCATTTTATCTCCTTACTTTCTTTTGATACCCTAATTATACCAAGTTTTTGTGTATTTGTCAAGTGTTTTTGATTGTTTTAACAACTTTTTGTTAAACTCTTTTATCCTTTGCTTTTTTCATCATTTCCATTACCTTAGGGTTTATAGTATTATCCTTGTAATCAATCTCTATAACTTTTTCCTTTTGGTTTTCTATCATCTTTAGTTTATTTTCTATTTCTTCTCTTGTGTAATACTTCACTACACCTATCCTAGACTGATTTTTAAATAAGAAGTCATACACTATTGCCTTCTCATCACTTTTTAGCTTGTAGTAGCTTCCGTGTTCGTTTATGTAGTATTTATTTAATATGTTGCAATCTTTATCTAATCCAAGTACAACAAAGTCATAATATTTTCCAAGCCCATAACCTATGTCTTTATTTTTGTAATATGTTTCTACAAAGTTTTGTACCTGCTCTACTGTATCAAATGGTTCTTCTCCTGCTCTTATTCTTTGCTCCATCTGTATTCTTCTATATTCATATAGTGCTGTTTTGGTTATTAGCTCTTTACTCATCATAGGCTCTATATAACTCATTCTAAATATCAAGAAGTTCTTTAGCTGTTCATTTGGTATATCTTTTATCAACTCACTTATCAAACTTGCCTGTACCTCGTTAATCTCCATACCCTGCATTAAAAAGTTTACCCTATTCATATTTCCACCTCTAAGTTTCCACGATTAAACTTTATACCATCTTCAAAACCTGCTTTAAGTGTTTTCACTAAGGCATCTATTTTCTTCTTATCTTTTGTTACTTCTGCAAGTTGCTTTCTGATATATAACTCATACTCCTCAATTCTTTCTATCTTCATTTTCATTTCAGTAGTACCTGCTCTTCATTGTTAAATCCAAACTCTGATAATGAATTTTGTGTACTCTTTTTTGGTATCTTTTTATCTATCCATTCTAGCTCAAAAGTTTGCCATTCATTATCATACATAATGTCTAAAATCTGTTGTATCACATAACCTTTTACACTTGCATCTACTAACTTTTTTATTAGTGCTTTTAGTGGTCTTGTAGTTTTTATAGGCTTCTTAATTTCATTCCTATATCTTACATACTGTGCAACTGTATCAATTCCAATCCCTGTACCAATACACATTCCTACAACTGCTTTCATCTCTTTTTGTGTAAATCTTTCATTCAGATATTTAACATCATTATCTAAACCTTCTTTTTCACTTATTTCTTTTAGCTTCTCTAATGCACTATTTTTTATAAAATCAAGTGCTTCATCTGAAATGCTACAATTTGTTTTTCTCAAATGCACATAAGCATTAATAATATCATCTCTTGTAATCATAAAATATCCTTTAGTTCTCTTAGTATTTGTGTGTGCTTTTTGATGTAATCTACATTGTTTTTTCTATCATTCCATTTTCTCTTTATCGCCTGTCTGCTGTTATTTCTTTTTCTTTTTAGTCTGCTCAACTCAATATCTTTTGTGTATGATGTTTTGTTTGCATTACTAATCTTTTGTAGCTCTTTTTCTGTTTGCTGTGCAATTTTCTTAATCTCTGCAACAATATCTTTTTTTTAATTTATGTGTACAATTATTGTGTAATTCAATTATGCTTTTATATATCTTTTGTTGGCTCATTTTATTCTCCGTGAGTTTTATCATATTCATATTTTTTTTAATGCTTCGCTTCTTGCTTTCTTTGCTTCATTGATACTTTCAAAATCTCCTAGATACACTCTTTTCCCACTATTGCTTATAAGAACTCTCCATTTGTTGTTATTTCTATATATTCCTGTAACACCACTTTTATTATCTTTTCTTTTTGGTAAATTTTTTCATATTTTCTGCTCTCGTTGCATCTCTTAGATTTCCAATCTTGTTATTGCTCTTATTTCTGTCTTTGTGGTCTATTTCTTTTGGCATATATCCATACTCATAAAGCCAAGCAAGTCTATGTTCTCCATACTCTTTTTTATCTATCCCTATAACTCTATATCCATTATCTTTTATGCTACCTGCTACATTCCCTTTTACTGCTCTTTTCCCTTTTGTTTTTTTCCATATAAAAATACCTGTTTCTTTGTTGTATTCTAAAATTTCTTTTAATCTTTTTTCTGTAATCATTATAGAACTCCAATATCTATTAATTGAAATGCTCTCCAAGTTGGCATTTTTATTGTTGTTGTAGGCTCAAAACGAAGCCTATGGTAATCAAATTTACCCTCTTCCCAAGTATCATTTTCTAAGCACCACTTATACTTTTTTAACACTTGCGAAACCACTTTACCTGCATTTTCAATATCTTCTTCGTGTAGTTGATAGTATGCACTTCTGCTTGTTTCTTTTTTCCCTGCCACACAAAATCTAAAATCTTTTACAATAATTCCATTTTGTCTTAATATCTCACGATAAATATATTCTTGTATGTCATAATAAAATCTTGCACTCTGTTGTGCAAACATAGATGGTGTACAATCCTGTGCTGTTTTTAAATCAACAACAAACCATAATTTACTTTCTTTAGATAAATTTACTAATATATCAGGTCTTACTTGCATCTCTACACCATCTATAACTCCATAAAATGTTTTTTCTACATAACAAGTATCTAACTGTAAAACATCTTTTAGTTTTGCTTTAAGTAGTGTTTTCATACCAACTTCAATAGTGAACATACTATTTAATGCTTTTTTCTGCTGTTGATTTTTGCTATATCTACTTGTGCTTTTTGTTACGATTGTTTTTTTCTGATTTTTTGTTTTAATACTTCAATTTTTTTCTTTTAATGTATCAATAGTGTCTGCAATAACAATTTCTTTTTTGCTGTTCTCTCTTGTCTCAACTACTCCACCAAGTTTTTCTACTGCATCTACCAGTTCGCTTTTTACTGCTCTTGATGATATTTCTAAAACTGTATAATCTCTATCAAAATGCTGTGGTTCTGATACTAAAGTATGATATATGCTTCCAATTAGCAAAGCATCTGTTTTTGTTTGTCCAATCTCTTTAGTAATGTATCTTTGTTTAAATTCAAGTGCATTTTCTAGTATTAACTTTACTTTTGAACTTCCAAGTTTTTTTACTGCTGTGATAAACTTCATTATCTATATCAATGCCAATTTCATCTTTGCTTTTTTTTATCAACTTGTTTTGGTGCTGTAGTTTCTTTTTGCTCTACTTTTTCAATATGTTTATGTTCTTCAACTTTTTTATTTTCTGTTTTTTTGATTGTTTCTTTTTTTGCAGGTCCTTTTTTTAACAACCTTTTTTTCTTCTTTTGGTGGTTGTTGCTTTTTTTTCTACTGTAGGTTTTACTTTTGATATAAATTCCAAAGTTTTACTTTCAAACTTTGATGATAATATTTTATCCTCTTTGTATCTATCTAATGTTCTTCTATTGTAGCCCATTGCTTCAACTAAATCTTTGAAACTTTTATATCCTGTATCTTCTGATAACTTTATAAAATCTGCTTTAGTCATTCTAAAACTCCTTAACTTTCTTTTGATACCCTAATTATACCAAGTTTTTGTGTATTTGTCAAGTGTTTTTGTTTTTTTTGTGTAGTTTGTTGTAAATTTTATTGTTATATGTGTATGTAGAGTATAAAAATGTGTAACAATTATTTATGCTACACATTTTTGTTTATTTTAGTGGTCTATACTTTTATTAGTTCAAAGTGTGGCAAATCATCAAACGATTGGTCTTTGAAGTCTTTATCACTATCCCAATCTCCACCCCATCTTAACTTATGTTCAATTACACCATCTTCATATAGCTTTTCACTTGCCATAAAAAAGTATCCTGCAAGTAGATAAAATCTTGCTCTTGACTTATCCCCTTTCCATTCAATAGGGTATGGTGCGACATCTACTGCTAAAGATGGTAACGATTGATGTTTAGATTTTCTATTCACACCATCTATCTTACTTTTTCCATCTCTATAATACTCCTGTTGCTGTTCAAGTGTTCTAGTTCCTTCAAGTATTGAAAAATCTATATGCTTGATAACTTCATTACATATTGCCTGTATATCCTTATGTGCTGTATCCAATCTTTTCTTAGATGTGCTTCCAAAACTATACATATCACTCTTCCTTTTCTGTAGTATTTTTATCAAATGATGCTTCATAATCCTTAATTTGCTGATTATGAAAATCTATCGTATTCCTAAAGTTAGATATATACCCATTATAAAGCTTTATATCCTTGCTGTGAACTCTAATCTCTCTCACTTTGGGTTGTTGTGTAGTTTGAAAATTAAATGGCTTAGACTTGATGTAAACATACTCTGTTTTTGTATTACACCCTTGCTGTAACAAAACCATCATCATTACTGCTATGCTCATCATTAGCTTTTTCATTCTGCTTAATCTCCTTCTCTATTTCATCAAGTGTTATTTCACTTTCTTTTAGTGCTTCTGCTCTCACTTTTTGTTTAGCTTCAAACACAACTCTCTTTTTCTCATCTTTTGCAATTTCTTTTCTAACTGCAATTTCTTTGTTTAATCTCTCAATGTTTTCTTTCTGCTCTTTATTTGTAGATTTTAGGTATTTTACATAAGCAAGTACACCAAGTGTAACTGCTCCAATAAACATACTAATATATAATTTTACTGTACTAAACATTTTAGCTACCTAGTTTTTTCTTAGCTATTTCAGTTAAGCTATTAACAACTTTTTCTAGTGCTTCACTTCTTAGCATCATAAAAGCCATTGCATACAAAGCTACAAACCCTGTTGTTGATACTACATTATCACTTTTACCTGCATACACACTATATCCGTATAAAAACATAAATAAAAAAAAATGCTAAAAAAACTTTTCCAATTTTTCATACTCCACACTCCTTTAAACATTCATCACAAATTACTCTTCCACCTATGATGATTTTATTGCACTTCATACATCTTTTATGATTTGGCAAAATAAAATACCAATCCAATAATTCCTGTAATTAGTGTACCAACAATACTTCTTGACACCCACACCAAATGACTTTCCAGTTTATCCAGTCTATGCTGATTAGATTTTACATTACTCTTTAATTCTGTTCTTGCTGTCTCATCTTCTTGCTGTGCAATTTTTAAAGCTGAACAACCTTTACCAACGTCTCCCCTTTTTTTCAACTCTATTGCCATCTCTTCAATGACATCAATTCTCTTATGTATCCTATTGATATTGTCTTTTGAGTTTGCTTCAAGATTAGTTAGCTTTTCAAGTATTAGTTCCTGCTTTCCCATACTTTTTGCTATATCTCCAAGTTTAGCATTGCTATCTTTTGTAGTTTCTGCAAGTTCTGAAATTGACTTAGCCATATTCTCTATTGCAAAATCGTGTTTTATTATCTGCTTTTTTATCTCTTCCATTAAACCACCTGTCCTTGTATTGTTATATAAAAAGCATCCAGGCTAGACAAATCATCATTTACAATAAATTCAACACCACCATTTTCATCAACTAAAAGTGGACTTCCAAAAGATGCTGTAATATCCCAAACACCTGCCATTTCTTTTTCCATATTTTAGCTCACAAAATAGCTATTTCTTTTACCAACAAACCAAATTGCAAACTCTTCAAACTCTGTGCTTTTAATAGGCATCTTTGTTCCATTTTCAAAGTTTATAATTGTTTCTGTAAGCCCTAGTTGAAAAGCCATACTTACCTGCATCATTCCATCTGCATCATCTTTCATAAAAGAAACAACATAATCAACATTGTTCAATGTGTAAATTTCTCCTATTTCTTTACTTTTTTCAAAGTTATTCTTATCTTCTTTTTCTTTTTTCAACAAAACTGCTTCACTCATAGTTGCATCATCTACTACTTCTTTTGTATCAAAAAATACATAACTTGTATCTTTCATAACTACTGTTCTTCCTGTCATTTCTGATATAACATCAACCATTGGTACTGTAATTAAATCTTGCATATTCTAACTCCCATTTTAATAATTTTAGCAAATTATAGCTATCTGCTTTTGTTGCGTGACCTATCCAACTTGCCAAGAACATTCTTAACTTATCAAATAGCTCTAATCTGATAAATCTTGCTATGTTTCTTTTTGCTCTTGTTACACTGTTTTTTCTTAGTAACTTGTATGCACTCTTTATTCTAACTCCTAAAAAGTCTAAAAATCTCACTTCTGCTTTTTGTATAAACCATGTATATCTTGAAGTCGTGGATATATATAGCTT
>FUIF01015160.1_pt1 | contig 34361 bp, 49 predicted proteins | sample 1003461 | NCBI WGS metagenome assembly FUIF01 (sample SAMEA80401918, study PRJEB19352) | marine metagenome
CATCCTGTGTACCCACCAACAGATCTGTACATTGGAATTTTGCCACCTTTCTGAACAAGATCAATGAATTCTTTTTTTGAAACAACTGAACCAACACCATCAAACCCTTGAATTTCTGAAATAAATTGTTGGAATGTTTTGTTTTTAAGAATAGGATCATCATCATCATATCTCCTGAACTTGTAAGTGGGATCATATACTTTCATGAAATCATCCATGAATTCACCTGTCAAGTGATCAACTACTTCTGAAGGATCTTTCAGATCCATTTCATCAATTGGTCTGAACTTGTGCTTTGCTTCAACTGACTTTCTTTTTGCAGTTTGTCTGACTGCTTGTTCCTGAACTTCTTCTTGTAGTTCTTCAAAGACTTCCTCAACAACTTCCCTTGCAATCTGTGTCTGTGCAATTGTTGATGCAACATCCACACCTGTTTCAATGACAGGCATTTGATCAGTTGTTTGTTGTTCAGGTTCAACATATATCTGTGTACATCTGCAATTGATGGTGTTTCCTGCATCTGCACCAAGACTGTCATCAGATGGTGCAAGAAGATAGTTTGGTTTTCCTTCAATACTTACCAAGACAAATGGATCATCCAAAGGAATTGGTCTGTCCCTTTCAGGTGCATAGTGATCCCATTGGTTTCCTTTGAAATGACTTCTGACCCTGTCATCCCTGCTTGACAACCACTTCTTCATCAGCTTTGTGCCTGATTCCTTTGCACCCATCAATGAACCCATGTTTGATCCTGCAATGATTTCAGTCCTTCCAATCCTTCTTGCCCTTTTCATGCTGAATGCAAAGTCCATTGGAAGAATTCTTCTTGCAAATTCATCCACTGATAAACCACCTATCAATGCAAGTTCAACCTGCTTCAAGACCCTTTTCTTTGTGTAGTCTGAAACACCAACAATCTTTCTTGTGGTGTTGTACTTCAACCATTCCTTGATCAGCTTTTCCCAATCAACACCTGTCTTCTTGGATTTTTTGACAAATTGATTGTATGTGTCAAGTGCAAATGGTTTCATCACTTTCAGATACACTTTTTCATATGCTTCCACAATTGGTTCTTCCTTGTACATCAGATCAATGTCCACATCAAAAGACCGTGTCCTGATCATCTCATCTAAGTATGGCTGAATAGATTTATTCAGACCCTTGTGAAAGACATCAGTTGCATATGATTCAAATGCTTTCCTTTTATTGTCAAATGCCTTCCATATCCTTGCCTTCTTGATTTCTTCAGCTTTGTTGGCTTCATCCCATTCATTTGAACAGATAGCAACTGCCTGATCTTCAGGTCTTCCTTCATCCACAAGAAAAGAAACACATCTTCCAATGAAGTTGCTTCTGCTTTCTCCTGTATTTGGTGAAGGTATTGGCATATCAAAAAAAGCAAGATGATTTCACACACCTTGCCATTCATTAACTAAGTATATGGTCAATCTACTGTTAGGATAAGTCTGTAAGAACCTGATTCAACACATCAACAAAGTTTGTCACATCTTCAGGTGTGACCCAACCTGCAATGTATGCAATGGTCAGAAGTATGGCAACAACATTTCTGACTGTCAAAACTTCCCTTATTTTTTCAACAAAAATTTCTTTATCACCAAGAAGAAGTGCTTTCAATAGTTTTCCAATTGGCTGATTTGGCAATGGAAGAATATCAAGGACACCATGAACTGCCTGACCAACTTTGTTTTCACCTGAAACTGCTTCCTGAAGAAAGTTCCACAGTTTTGTTTCTTTGAATTTCTTTCTTTCTTTTTTCATTTCAACATCTCCATAATTATGTTGATCAAAGTTCCTGATCCAAGACCTGCACTTGTTGCCCATGCAATGATCCTTTGTTTGAACCTGATCAGTTCTTGTATTTGTTTTTCTTGATTTGCAACACGCTTGACAAGTCCTTCATCACCATATTCAGAACCAACAAGTGCCTTTTTAATTTCTTTGATATCATCTGCCAATACTTCAATCACTGCATTCAAGTTTCTTATTTGAAATTCAAAGTCCTGTTTGATTTTTTCAACTTCCATAGTATGTCCAAACTACTGATGATGATTTGTCTTTGTCAAGGTCAACATGAATAAAATCTTCACCAATGCCAATTCTGTTGAATCCCATTGTCAGAAGACTGTTCAAAATTCTGTGCCTTACATAAGATGAAACACACTTGATGTCAACTGCAATTCCTTTGGTATGTGAAGATGATCCATCCCTTCCCTGTTCTTTTTCCCACTTTTTTGACCTGTATGCACTTGTCAGGATGAATGGAACACCTGAAAGATTCCTTGCTGAATCAAGAAGATCCATGAAGACTTCATTCATGTCTTCTATGTTGCAAGGTGGATTGCAATTGTCAAAATCTCTTTGTGTGAAAAATCTATACTTCATCAGGCATTGTGTTGTCTTCCATCATATCAGATGCCTGATCAGGAACAAGGTTCATTGGGATGTATCTTGCAGTGTCACCTGTTGGTTCAAATCCCATTTCAATTCTCTTTTCATCAGCAGTCAACCACCATGCCTTGTCCAACCAATCAACTTTGTCCGAATTGTCTTGATTCAATGCATCTATTGCCTGAACATCAAAGTCAAGGTGATATCTTTTTCCTGTTGCCTTCTCAAATGCAGGAACAATGGATCTGTTCATTTCACCATAGTCCCTTGTCAGTGTTGGAATCACATTGTCAAGGTACAACTGTTTTCTTGATTGTTCTTTGTTGGCATTGGTTTTGTTGTCAGGATCATTCAACAGTTCAGATGGATAGTTGAACACATTGCAAATGTCCCTTTGTGACATCTTCCCTGCTTCAAGTATTTCCATGTCAACAGGTGGAATTCCAAACTGCTGAAACCCAAGTTTCACTGAAGAAACCAACCATGCCTTGTAGTTGTCAGGTGTTCCCATTTCACGCAAAAAATTCTGCAACTGTGATCTTTGCATTGGTGTCAATTGTTCCATGTCAGGATCATCAGGATAGACAACACCTGATGCACCACCATTCTTGAATGCTTTTGAAAGTGCTTTGTCCCCATCATTGCCAAGTCTGATGGATCTTCTTGCTGACTTCAATGGTGACATCCCATACAAGTGTGACCCTACTGAATTGTAGTCAGGATTCCAAAACTTCCAATGCATAACAGTTTCTTCAGGTAGCATATCACCTTGATGACCATACATATCAATCACATATCCCTTGATCAGTGTTTCATATGATGGATCTGCAATGATTCTTGTGAACTGTGAAGGCATGACCCACATTTCACCAATGCTTCCATCACCAAGTTCCACAAAATGTGTGTATGAATTCCCTGTGATCAATTGAAATCCCTTCATGTTTTCATACCATTCAGGATAGGATTGCAATGGATTTGGCTGATTGATCATCTTATACAATGGATCTGAATCATCACTGACTTCTTCAAACGCCAATTCTTTCAATTCAAGAAGCTGATCAATCTGACTTTTGGTTGTGCCATTCCTTTGATTGTGCTTGATTCTTCTATACTTTTCAGCTTTTTTCACATCCTTGACAATGTGAACAATTGGTGGAACTGATGCACAAGCCATTGTGATCCCATTGATCACTGCATACACATCAGGATTGCCTTCATATCCATCAACAATGTACCCTTCTTGTGTGTCTTCAATTGAAATTGGAAAGTCACCATGAAACCTGAACAATTGTCTGTTCATGTTGTTGATCAACTTTTGTTTGTTGTTCACTGCCTTTGATGAAGTGAATGGAAGAAGGTCTTTCAGATCCATAGTGTAAATTTTTTAATTTGTCAAGAAATTAGCAAGATTTTACAGAATTTGAAAATCAAAAAAAACAACAGGATTTCACACCTGTTGTCTTAAGGATAACAAAATGAAAACTACTGTTTTCAAGATAGTCAAATTTCGTTTCTAAGGATAGTAAAATTTCAAGACAGTAGTTTGACCCACATTCTACTGTATGTCTTGTCATATCGCAAATTTTCACTGTGTGTGTTCAGATAATGCAGGACAGTTGAATGGTTCATGTTCAGATATCTTGCAATTTCACTTTTTGTGTGTGTGTCACACATATAATTTGCAAACAATCTTTTCAGTCTGACAAATTCAATCTTCCTTGACTTGATGAAAAGTTCTGATCTATCAAAGCCACCTTTCTTGCAGAATTCATCAATCATTTCATCCATTGGATCTTGTTCTTCAACTGCAAGAAGGAACGCTTGAAGGATCTTACTTTGCATGATATGGTGAAATGTATTCAGTTGATGTGATTGATGTGATCTGAAGATCTTGTTTTGATTCCTGCATGACTTGATTCCTGATTCTGTCAATGAATCCCTGTCTTGTTTCATTGCTGATTGAAAAGAATGAAAAACTGTGACCATTCTTTTGTCTGATGTTGATCCTGAATGTTTCATAGTTGTACCCTTCCCAATCTGAAAGTTTTATGACTTGAAGTTCTGCATTTTGGTATGGATTTGTCATTTGCTTGTCCTGTTTTGTTGTTAGTCTTCTAGTATTTCTACATTTTTAATTTTAGAAATTTTTTCCCATTCATTGGAATCAATAGTTCCTTCAATTTCCAAAAAGTACTTCCCATCTTTGAATCCAATGCTTTCATCTGTTTCATAACGTTCAACAAATATTGAATCAGCATTCAAGATTCTGAAAATCTTAGCATAAGAACCTTTGTACTTTTTGTCTTCTTTTACGTTGCTGATAATTATGTTTGTATTTTCCATCTTGTTGTCCTGTTTTGTTGTTGTTTGTTTAACTATAACAATGATAAGGCATCACACAATCAATGTCAAGTTTTTTTTTAAATTTTTTTATTCTTTTTTTTAATTCATCAAGCAGACCTTCAATTTTTGTTGGTTTTCCTACAATGACAAAGTGATTCAGATATGTGAACTGCTCACCATGATTGCTGATCTTTTTAAGTACCCTGATGATCGCACATTCAACATCAAAATCTGCATATGTTCTGATGTCATCATCCTGATCACTTAGGTCAAAATAAAATTGATACTTTCCTTTGAAGTTCCATTTTGGGTTTTCATAACCAAGAATGAACCCATCTTCATCCTTGTTGTTGTTTTCAAATCTGTTTGTTGATACTAAAATCTTCATGTTGTTATCCTTTTAAGTTTTGGGAAGGGATGAACCCTTCCCTGTTGTGATTTGTTAGTCTTCTGATGATCTTGGTGCAAGCATCTTTGGATTTGCAGTTTCCCAATACAGGAACATCCTGTTTGCAACCCATGTTGCAATTTCTTGCATTCTTTCCTGATCAGTCATGTTTGACAACCAATGGTCAGTGCTTTTATCATCAAGATTGAATTCCTTCTTGAAGAAACTTGGCTTCCCAATCTGCTTCAGGTCATCAAGAAGATCAAACAATGCACCTGTTCCTGAATAGTGAATTGATTCTTCATATGTTTCAAATGTTGGTACATCGTGAATTGTTAGACTGTTGACTTGTTTTTTCATTTGTTTATCCTGTTAAATTATGGAAGGGCTTGATGCCCTTCCTGATTGTTGTTGGTTTTAGTAAATCACTTTTTTTGGCAGGTGTCTGTTTTGAACTTTTGCTTGAGCATCTTCCCATGCAAATCTTTTGCCAATCATCATTGGAACATTGCAGATAGTTGCAACATATCTCATCACATCACAGAATTCACAGACCCAATCTTCATCAAGGTCAAATTCAAGCATTAAATAAGAATTCTCCCACACATTGTTCCAAATTGCAAAATGATAGATCCCTTCATTTTTTAATTGCATCAAATAGTGAATCAAGTTGAAGTTTTCATCAGGTACTTCATTCACAAGTGCTTGAATTCTGTTTTTGTATTCTGTTGATAGTTCAGTCAAAAGTTGTGATTGTTCTTGTGTTTTCATTGTTTTGTTGTTTTGTTATCGTTTAACTTGATTCTAATATACAACACTTAAGAACACTTGTCAAGTTTTTTTTAAAAAAATTAAAAAAGTTTTCAATAGTAGTCTTTTTGTGCCTCGATCACATCATCAACATCAATCAGATCATCAAGATATTCACCACAGTCAGGACACACTACCCTTAGATCTTCAGTGTTTCCCACAATGCTTCCATAGGCATAGTTGAATCCTTCATTGACAATCCTGATCTGATGGTCTTGATGTTCTTCACCACAAGTTTCACATAGTATCATCTTTCTATCCTGTTAAGTTTTGGGAAGGAATCAACCCTTCCCCGTTGTTGTTTATTTTTGATTTTCTAGTTCTTGGTCTAGGTATAATAAGTCAGCCATCACTTCATTTTTTGTAGGAAAATTGTTATCAGAATAAAAGAATTCCACCACCTTTGTGTCAACATCATCTTCATACCATTCAACTTCCCACCAAGTATATTCACAAGTTGCCTTGCTGAAATCTACTGTGAAATTTTTTCCTATATATGTGTACCATCCTGTGTCATTTCTTTTAACTTTTGCACCAAATTGTTTTGCTTGTTCTGATACTGTCATTTGTCTGTCCTGTTTTGTTATCATTTAATCTGCCATAAATATACACAGTTCAAACATACTTGTCAAGTTTTTTTTAAATTTTTTTATTTTTTTTCTACACAAGGTCAAACATTGCTGATTTCTGCTTCATTCGCATCATGATGGCATATCTTCCTGCATCAATTGCATGATTGTTGGAATCAATTGGTTTGTTTGTTGGAAGCCCATTCCGATCTTTTGCCCAAATATAGGAATTGAATTCTGTGATGATGTCCTTGCTTCCCACATGAATCATGTTTTTGTAGTCCTGAAGAAGTTGGATTCCATACATGACTGAATCCTTTCCTTTCTTTGTTGGCTTTATGTGTACACCTTCCCTTCTGATTTCAGCAATTGATTTTGGTTCTGCACTATCTGCAATGACTTCATCCTTGATTCCAAGATCCTTGATGATCCTTGCAATGCTTTGATTTGTCAATCCCCTTTTGAAGATGTGTTGTTTCCAATACAGGTTGCCATGTGAATATCTGATTTCAACTAATGCAGTTGGATCATTGGTGAATCCAAAGTCAAGACCATAGACCTTCCATTTGTAGTCTTCAGGGAATTCATTGGTGACTTCAAAGTTTGGCAAGACCAATCCCTCCAATCTTCCCACTTCACCAAGACCGTACACCTGCCATCTGTACTGATTTGCAGTTCCCCTTTTTATGTTTTCAGGTGTTGGTTCATAGGATAGTATCTTGTCCCTGATGGAATCCTGAATGAATGTGTTGTTCCTGAATGTTGATACAAACCAATCAACATCTTCCCTTCCCTGAAGTTTTTCATGACACCAAAAGGATGCAGATGGATTGAAGTCAAGGATCACTTTGTGTGATGTTCTAAGTGATATCTGTTCAAAGATTTCTTCACTGATTCCATTGGCTTCATTGAAGAAGGAATGTGTTCTTTTCCCTGATCTTGCATCCACACTGTCTGCATAGGAATTGAATTCCATCCTTGATCCATTCTTGAAGGTGAAGACCCTGTTGGATTTGTTATGATCTGCAAGTTCCTGTTGAAACAGTGGGTCTGAACTGACAATGTTCTGTGCATCCCTATATGCACCAACCCTAAGATTTGGGATATCCTGACCCACCACTGTGATGACAAGATCTTCTTTCAGGCAACATTCAAGAATCAGGAACTGAAGGATTGCATATGTCTTCCCTGATGAAGTTCCACCTTGATGAACAATGATTGGTTTTTCAGATTCAGCAGTCCAAAAATACAGTTCTGTGGTCTGAAGTGTGTGATCCATTACTTCTTCAATTCAACAGTGATCTTGTTGATTTTTTCACCATCGGTTGTGTGATCCCTGAACTGCATGGATAGTGACTTCCTTTCGTCATCAGTACAGATCAATTTGTAAAGTGCCAACCATCCTGTTGGCGTATTGGATTGGTGAAGTTTCTTTCTTAGGATCACCTTTGTGACTGCCTTCTTTTTATCAAGTGCTTCTTTTATCTGTTTTGATTCTTTTGAATCTTCAGGAAAATGCACATAAAATGTCTGACTGCTGATCCCCAATAAGGAAATCACATCAGTGATGAAAAACAGGTTGTTTTCTTCAATCAGGTCAAGTGCCTTCTGATAAAGATCTTCAGTTTTGTATGCCATAAGTCTTGCCATCAATTTTGATTTGTACTTCCCCCAATGTAAGGATTTCATGAATCTTTAGTTTGCAGTCACTGCAAAGGTATTGATCAAGTTCCACTACAAATGGTTTTTGCTTTTCTTCCTGTGGTTTTGGTTCTTTTCCAAACAGGTCTTCTTCAGTGAATCCCCATTCAATCAGGTCTTCTACATTGAAAAGATTTGCAAGGTCATCAAAGTTCCATTCACCACTGTTCTTGTTCAGTCTGATGTTCAGTTCCTTTTCCTGATCAGGATGAAGACAGACTTCCACACAAGGGAATTCAGACATCCCCATTTCCATTGCCACCTTGATTCTTTGATGCCCACCCACAATGACATTTTCCCTTCCCTTGTAGGTGTTGATGATGGCAGGATCTACAACACCAAACTTCCTGATACTTTCCTGAAGATCTGACTTTTGTTTATTGGTCAAATTTCGTGGATTGTATTGTGCAGGTTTTAGGTCATAGACCTTTTTCATGATGATCTTCATGCTTTCTGATATCTTTTGTGAAATTCTCTTTTAAGTCTTCCAAAGAAAGATTCACCACCTTTCATCTTCCATATGCCATCAATCATGTTGTTCCTTGTCAACATCATCACTGTTTGATACAAGTCATGAATGGTCTTGTCATCCCATGTTTCCAACTTGGTTGACTTTTCCTTCCTGACCAATTCTTGTTTCTTCAGGTACTTTTCAGCATTAACCTTGTACCATTCATTGAAGCAGTAAGCAAGTGCAGAAATGTTGTTCCCATGTCTTTTTGCTTTATTGTAGATGACATCCATCATCCACTGTGGATAGATGTCTTGAAAGTTAATGTCATCAGGGATCATTGGATTGTTGACCATGATGGTTTCATGCATCCTGATCAGATAGGATTGAATCTTGTTCTTCTCATAAGGAAGATCATTCTTTGCACCTATGTCATGCATAAATGCAAACAGTGCATTCATCATGTCTTTGTCATATTCGTACCTGATGCCTTCTTCCTTGTACATCAAGACTTCTTGTTTTGTGTTTGCAATCATATCAAAATGGATTTCCTGTGAATGTTGTTGTTTTGTCAAATTGCTTATTGATCCAACCATTTGCAAGTTTTTTCCAATTGGTCAGATCATTCCCTTCATCATCCTTCCAATCTTTCTTGTCATAGTATTGCATGAACTTCTTTGCAAGATCTTTGATTTCTCCTTGATCAACTTTATTTGAAAAATAGAAATGTTCTTCTACCAATTCAATCTGTGGTACATATACATTTTGTTTACTTTTCTTTACTTTACTTTTCTTTACTTTACTTTGCATTCCATTTGCATCTTCATTTGCATATGCATTTGCATTCCCATCAGGATGCCATCGCTTCATTGATGCTTTCCTTGCCCTTTCTTTCTTCTCTAAGTATGGTGTCATGTATTCATTCAGTCTTGGTGAATAGAAGTGTCCACTTTCCAATTTGAAAAGACCAAAACTATCAATCACATTCTTGACCATTTCTTCAGTTGTATTGAATTCATCTGCAAGCAAATCAATGTCATGCATTGGATATCTGAATCCTTCCTGTTCCCTTAGTACTTCCAAGATCATGAAATAGACTGAATATGATTCCAATCCTTGTTTCTTGATCATCCTTCTGATTTTCCTGTCATTTCTTGCATTGCTGAAATGTGGAAAATAATATGCATCCTTTTTCATATATGTTTTTTTGTTGTGTGTGGTTGTGTGAATGTGGAATATTTGAAAAATTTTTTTAAAAAGAAAGACTGCCACAGAAAAAAATTCCCATGACAGTCTTCCACAAACACAACAACAGTTGAAGGTATGAAAACAAGTTGAAAAAAATTTTTGCATTTATTTTTTTGTTGCGTATATTTGGTCAACAAACAACAACAAATCTACTGAAATGAAAACAACTATCTTTTATGTAGCACTTGTGTCATTTATGATTGCAATGTGCATTGAAGCAACAGACTTCACACAAATCTTTGTTCAGGCAGGAATCCTTTTGGTTTCAGGTGTCTTGATCAAAAAGACATATGGTGAAGCATATGAATAAATCAGTTGAAAAGATCACCAATGACATCACAGAAAAAGTGATGAATGGCGAAATGAAACCATCCAATGCCTATGTTGGTCTAAGAAAGATCAGGGATCAGATTGATTTTGTCATCAAACAGATTGAAGATGAAGTCATGGATGAACTGATGTTGTACAACAGACATGAAGATCTGATTGTTGATGACTTCAGAATTGTACAGGTTGCAGGAAGAACCATGTATGACTTCAAAGATTCCCATACATGGAATGACATCAATGAACAGAAGAAAAGAATTGAAAGAATGATCAAGACTGCCACTAAAGATGGTGTTCAGATCATAGATGATGAAACAGGTGAAATGTATGAACCTGTTCCTGTAAAGAATGCAAAATCATATCTAAAAATTGAAAGGATAAAAAAATGACTATACATACCAAACTGCTGAAGGCAATTTCAAAAATGGAAAAGATCAAGAAGGATTCCAACAATCCATTCTATAAGTCAAAGTATTACGACATCAATAGTCTTCTTGAAACAGTCAAACCAATACTTTATGAAGAAGGTCTTGTTCTTCTTCAACCCATAGAAAACAACTGTGTTGTGTCAAGGATCTATGATGTTGACACAGGTGACTTTGTTGATTCATCCATGAAAATACCTGATATAGATGATCCACAAAAAATTGGTTCATGTGTGTCTTATTTCAGAAGGTACACACTGTCAAGTCTTCTATCTGTTGAAGCTGAAGATGATGATGCCAATGCTACTGTCAAACAAGAAGATGATGGAAAGCAATGGTTGAACAAAGGAACACCAATGTGGACAAGTGCAGAAGAATTTGTTGCAGGTGGTGGTGATCCTGAAAAGATTTTCCAAAAATATAAAGTATCAAAACCAAATCGTGAACACTTAATATCATTACAAAAATGAAAAAACACAAAGAACAAGCACAGAAAGAAATTGAAAAAGTCAGACAGTGGATTCAAGACAAGGATGTGAATCAGGTTTCATTTGATTCACAACAGAATATGCCAAGAATCAGATCATTCAAAAACAATGAAGTCAAAGATCCTGCATATTCATTTGTCAGAAGTCTTCAGCTTTTAATGGCTGAAGAAAATGATTGACATCATCAATTTCATATTTGAAACCATTGACTTGATTGCATCTGTATTTGGTTTTCTTGCCTTGTACGGAATAGCAATTGCACTTCTTGATATAAGAAAGATCAGGAAATATGAACAAGAATTCAAACAACTGAAAGATGACTGAATACCGACAATCACAACAATACCAAAGACAACTTTCTATTGGAAGAGAATCTGAAAAGTTTGTTGCAAACTTATTGGAAAAATACAATCCAAATTTCAAGTGTGTCTTTCCAAAAGACAATGGTCTTCCTTTCAAAGACTATGACTTCAAAATTGTACATAAGGTGACAGGAAAAGGAAAGAAGATTGAAGTCAAGTTTGACAGGGTTGCCATCACTAAGGCAAAACAAAGACAGGAAAAAGGAAAACCATTTAGTGTCAACCTGTTCATTGAATTCTTCAATCCTGTTGATATGTATGCATCAAAACTTCCTGTGTCAAGAGCAGACACCATTGCATATGTATTGGAAGAATGGAATCAGGTTCTGATGCTTGATCACAAAAGACTTGTCAAATACATATCAAGTGTGTACAAACACAACAAGTATTTCACTGTGACATCCAACAAAACAGAAACACATGGTCTTGGATTTCTGATCCCAATGATTGAATTGGAAATGGCAAAGATCATCACAAGGATCTATCAATGGGATTGAAAAGAAGCAAGAACCTGACAAGTGCAAAGAAGACCTGTGACCTTTGGTTTTCCAAGTACATACGTTTAAGGGATGCAGATCCTTTTGGTGGCAGATGCAAATGCATCACCTGTGATACTGCAAAAGATTGGAAGGAAATGGATGCAGGACACTTCATGTCAAGAAGATTCATGTCAACAAGATATGATGAAATGAACTGTCATGCACAGTGTCAAAGATGCAATCAGTATGGATCAGGTGAACAGTACAAACATGGAAAGATGATTGATGCCATGTATGGTGAAGGTCATGCAGATTGGCTTGAACAAGAATACAAAAAAACTAAAAAAATTTAACAAACAACAACTGATGGATCTTGCAAATGAATTCAAAACACTTGCAGAACTTCAGGCAAAATCTAAAGGCATAAAAATATGAACAAAGTCATACTTATTGGAAGACTAGGGCAAGACCCTGAATCAAGATTTTCACAATCAAATGTTCAGGTTTGCAATTTTAGTCTTGCAACATCAAGAAAAGTGAAAGGTGAAGATCAGACTGAATGGCACAGGATAGTATGTTTCAACAAGACTGCTGAAATAGCACAACAATATTTGACCAAAGGATCACAGGTCTGCATTGAAGGAATGATTCAGACAAGTGAATATGAAAAAGATGGTGAAAAAAGATATTCAACAAATATTGTCTGTAACAACTTGCAAATGTTAGGCAGTACAAATAGTCAATCAAATGATCCGAAGCCCACAGAAGCGAAATTTGACCCGTCAAATGTCAAGAAAAACATCCTTGATGAAATTGATGATGACCTGCCCTTTTAAAATTCTTCAACAGGTGTTTCAATGACAGTTGTTTGAATGAACTTCTTTCCTTCAGTCATCCTGTAAGTGAAGTCAACAAACCACCCACCAATGTCTGTTGGATTGAAGTTCTTTTCTACTGCCCACCCTGATTTTCCATCACCAATTCCATCTACATATGACCCTGATTGAATATATTTGACTTTATCTTTGTAGATTGTTCCCTTCTGTCCAATTCGCATTCTTGCAGTTGATGGATCATACCACTTCTGATGTGTGTGTCCCCTGACCAATATATTTGCATCAGGATATTTCATCACTTCAATCTGAACATCCAAGATACCTTTTGATCTTTTGGCATTGCCACCATAGCCATGATGATAATGAATAATCTGTGTAACAAGTCCCCTTTTGCTATTGCCTGACATCCTGATCATCACAAATCCTGAATATTGACCAATCTGAATCTTTGCACCTTCTTCCATGTTCAGTGCATAGACAATGTGATTGATCAGATCAATGTTATGAAACTTGTTGATCACTGTTTCATGGTTTCCTTTTGAAATCAGTGCAATGTTCTTTGCATATGGCTTCAGAAAATTGATGGTATATTCAAGGACACAGTCAAGGTATGTTCTACCCCTTTGAATAAACTGTGGATCAACATCTTCCCTTTGAAGTCTTCTGTCACCATAAGTTGCCATCACATCAAGAAGATCCCCAAAAATAAAAATCAACCCATCAGCTTTTTTGATTTCATCAAAGTGTTTTTTCAGGATTTCCCTTTTGCAACCAATGGAATCCAAGTGAATGTCTGAACAGAAAAGTGTTGGAACTGTTTGACCTGATCTGAATCCTTCAAATTCATACAAATGAACATTGTCATTCAGTTGTTGTGATAAATGTTTCATTGTATTTTTTTATTTAGTAAACTATTAGTTTACATTTTCAGAATAAATGTCAAAATTAGGATCACCACAAATGGTGCAATCCACCCAACATGATCATACTTTCCATTGTGTGTCTTTCCCTGCACAAAATATTGCCATAGTTCCCTGAAAAAGTAGAAAGATGCACCAACTACTGCACCAAAGATCAAAGACCCTGTCAGAAGAAAAATTCCAAACTGAATCAGCAATCCAATCAGGATGTGTTCCACCCAATAGGGAAGTGCTTTATCAATTTTTTTTATTAAGCCCATACCCTTGCAGGTGATTCAGGATGTACTTGTTCTACCTTGTCAAATGTAGGAAGGGAAATGTCCTCAAGTATGCGAATGTTTAAGTGTACGCCATCGTAGAAAGTTGGTGCTTGTAGTTCGTTTCCTTCTTCATCATACGTGCCTGCTACATCTACAATCTTTCCCACATAGGAACAAGCGTGTGTTACTTCCGTAGTGAAATACGTTTCAGCAGGTACTTCGTTTCCTTCTTCGTCTGTATAGGCTTCTATTGTACGAACAAAAGGTTCACCTAGTTCGTTGAGTAAATCTTCTTTGGTTGGTGCTTTTAGGTATATGTCTGTCATATCAAAATCTATTGTGTTAATTTTATAAGTTCAGCGTTATTCCCAACAGAACCTAATCGTCTTGGGAAGTAAATAAAACGTTTGAATAATAACTTAGTAATAAGCCCACCATTTGCACCACCACCTATATATATTCTATCTACTGTCGGAAGGCTTCCTGAAGTATCTGTTAAAACACTAGAACCATTTGCATAAACTGCAAAATCATCTGTTTTTATGGCATAAGAAATTTTCATAGGTGAAGCTACTGAATCCGAATCATTTACTTGTGTTACCCCCGAATCACTAATAAATAATCCTAATTTTCCATTACTAAAAGCCGTAGCACTAATTCTATTATTATTCGTTCCATCGCTAATAGAAAAATATCTTATTGATGAACTTTCATAACCATTTATAGCTTCCAAAAAAACAGTCCCCTCATCTTCATTGTAAAAGTCAGTAAACGCAGTACCATCTATGTAACAAACATCAGCGCTTCTTTGCTTTGTTGCCGTAGTATATACATCAGCGCTTCTTGTGGCAGATGAACCACTTGTTTGAATAAGTGAAGAAGGTTGTGTGCCTGCTTCTATTTGAAAACCACCCATTGCAACATTAGTTGCATTATCCTCATAATAAAGAACGGGAAACCAATTTGTGCCTGCTGTAAAATCAGCGCTTATATACAAGCGATAGATGTTAGTATCAATTTTTTCAAATCCTACTTTACCGCTTCCACTTGTTACATAGCTTGTATTTTCTGTTATACTTCCAAATGATTCAGTACTTGGCGTGAATACTGCACGAACACCGTTACTTGCATTTCCATCAACTGCAAAACGCATATCAAATTCATCAGAATTTGTAGCATCCACATAAACTGAAAAAACATAATCACCCGTTGAAGCGCCTGCAAAAGCTTTATTTATATTTGGGCTTGTGCTTGTAGCACTATATACATATCCATTAATGTTGGTTGCAAAGGTTGTAGCTGAACCTCTTGTACCTCTTACAACAGACCAATCACTTGTATTTGAATTAGCTACTAAATTAGTACTAGCACCTTCCAACAATAACCCTGCTTCTACCCATTGCCCATCAATATATTTGTGGTCTATTCTTTCCCCGCTTGTCGTTTGAAGTACCCCACTACTATCAAAGTATGTTCCATCGCTTGCCCTGCTTGTAAAGGTTGGTATCGTAGGAATGTAGGAAGTTGGGAATGAACCTTCTTCAAATTGCGCACCCCAAATAAGAACGCCACTTTCTCCATCACCTGCATAAGTAGTTTGATTGTCAGCACTTTGTGGGAATATTTGAAAACCAGCAAATGTACTTGTATTTCCTGATTCTACTGCTATACATCTATACCATCCATCACCATAATCCTCAATAGAAGCATCAACGCTTGCATCAGTAGTACCAACAGTTCCACTTGATAAATTAAACCAAACCCTTCCACTTTGGGTTGAATTATTAAATCGTAATCTTATAAAATTATATTCATCTGCTTTAGCAAAAACGCTACAACATAATGCACCCGAAACAGTAGTAGATGAAATACCTATGTAATGATTTGTATTATTAGTATTAGCAATTAACTTGTCAGCCGAAGCCGTTCCATCAGGTGAAATTGCTTGATTGACTATAATACTACTATTTGATGTTGTCCAATCAGTAGTACTAAAGTCCTCACTTGCTTCTGCAAGATTCGTTCTACTTTCTTCTATCAATAACCCTTCGTGTACCCCTGCCGTTGAATAGTTTGGTCTAGCTTGTCCACTTGTAGCTTCTTGTATGATTCCATTCGCATCCGTATAAGTACCTATTGAAGCACGTGAAAAGGTAGCACCCACACTTGCTAAGTGCGAAGTCATATCTTCGGGTGTTGGTTGCGAATCAAACTGTAAGTTTAGCGATGGTCTAACACTTGGGAAATTGCTCATAAGATAGGTAGGTAAAGGCATTTTAGTCTAATATATCAACAAGTATGAATTTTACTGTTCTTTCTGCACCTTCATTGCTTGAACCCTTGACACGAACCTTGTTCACGTCTTTGAATACATCAGCAGGAAGGGAATGTTTGCCATCAGCAACACTTACTGAAAACTTAGTTCCATAGGTATCAAAGATGTTGTACCAAGTTCCATCAATTTCAGCTTGAAGGTCGAATGAAGTGTTGGTGTATGTTCCATCAAGGATCAATGATCCCATTTCAAAAGTTTGATTTCTTCCAACAAGTTCCACTGCTGAAGAATTTGATTCACCGTTTGCAATAGTTGCAGATCTTATTTGTGCCATGATAGTATTTATTTACATTTGTTTACAATTTAGGAAATATTTTTTCTTCTGAAACATTGTCTTTTTCTTGATCAGAATCTTGTTTGACCTTCTTCATGTACACCTGAATGATCCTTTCAATCATAGCGTGTGTTTCATAGTTGGTATTCAATTTTCTAAGGTCTTGTTGTAATGAATTTAGCAATTCTGTTGTTGTCATATTAGTGTGTCATCTATTATTGTTCGTCTTTGAATTCCATCATCCACTGAATATATGGCATCGGCTAATCTTACCCAAGAACCTGCATTGTTTTGTTCAAAAACAGGTTTGTAAGATATTGCACCATGTGAATCCAATGTCACTGTATATCCTGCACCTGCATTGATGTTGTCAGTGAATTTCATTCGATATTTTGTGAAAGTATTGTTTGTCTGTGTTTTCAAATACAAATATCCATCAAAGGTATGTGTTCCACTATCTGCTGAAGTATATTGAACTGCTACTTTGAAAGCCGTTGTTGCATTAGTTGTAGAAACTGTTGGTGAATCATTTTCAATAATAAAACCACTGTTGGCATAAGAATCTGCAACAATCAATTCAGGTGATTCTTCAAATGCAGTCAAAGAAACCCAAGAACTTCCATTGTACCCTTCAATTTCCACTTCTATGCCTAAATATTCAGTTCCACCACTTACTGCTTGGTCTATGTTAAAATTGAAACGTATCACTGCATTATCAACATGATTGATTTCTACATTTCCATTGGTGCTTCCATTTTGAAATTCATAGTCTGTGTCACTGCTTGTGGTTTGTGCAGTTTTAACACTTGGAAAAGTTGACCTTGTATTGTTTATTTTTACAACATCAGTTTCAACTTTAAACACATCATTGGCTGAATTCAGTTCGATGAAGTTGGAAGTTTCTTCACCAACCCTGAACACATACCCATTATTTTCAAGTCCTTCAACATCAGTCAAGTACCCAAAATAGTTTTCAGCATCAAAGAACAAACCATCCAAAGTTACATTTCCATCATACGGAATTGAACTTGTAAGCGTAGAACTTGTTTTGCTTATTGAATCAGCTATCTGAATAAAACTTGTTGTCAGATCAAATGTTTCTGCTTTTATATCAAGACCTGCACCAACACCTGTCTGTGTGAATTTGATGTAGTTGTTTGCATCAACATATGCCTTGAATTCCCCTTCACCTGTTGCAATGAATCCTGATTCTGTATTGCCAACAGTGATGGTGTGTGCATTGCTACCAAGCGCAATGATTGCAGTGTCCCCTGCAGATCTTGGTGTGAATGCACCTGCAGTTTGACTTGGATCACCCAATATCACAATGTCATCACTTTGGAAGTCAAAAAAGTCAGACCTAAGTGTGATTTCAGAAACATCACCTGTAGCATCAAGTCTTGCACTTGCCACCTTGCCATCATCATTGACCCTTAGTGTGATGCTTCCTGCAAGAAATTGAATTCCTGCAAAGGTTGATTCATTGCCTAAGTAGATGTTGATCAGATCACTTCTAAGTTCTGCAACTGCAGTTGATAGGTCATCCCCTGCCAAACTTATTTGAAGACCATTGGTGGTGTCATAGGAAAGAAAGTCATCAGTGTCAAGTGTTTCCCTTTTCCCAACCCTGAAGTTTCCATTCCCATCAACAAAGAAACCAATTCCATCATTGAAAAGCTGATTGTCAGCATTTGTGCCAAGTACAATCTTCCCATTTGAATCAGTTGAAAAAAGAAGTGTTCCTGCATCAACATTCAGACTGTCTGTGACAACATCCAAGTCTGTGCCATTATATTCAAGATAGTTTCCTGAACCACTTGTTCCTTTTGTAAGATCACCAACAAGAAGTGACCCTGTCAGGAATGTATTGTCACCAAAGAAACCAAATCCTGTGACATTGGAATATGTTGAAGTCAGGTTTGCAAGGTTTCCACTTTGTGTGATCACACTGATGTTTGTATCTGCATCTGATGGATCAGGTGAACCACTGACACTGTTGAACCACTGAACAATTCTGTTGTAAGGTACTTTTGAAAAGTCACTTCCTGAACTTCTATCAAGAACAGTTCTTTCAATGTAATAGTCACCACTTGTTCCATAGTCAAGTATGACTGCACCTTTGTACAATTTCTGACCAACTAAGACATCCCCTGATCCTGCTGATTCAATGTCAAGAAGGTATCTTTGTGTACTTGTTGATGAATCATATCCACTTGTTCCATAGCTTGTGTCAAGTGTTACCGAAGCATATACATCACCAATAGTAAGCCCTGCCGTTCTGTTGACAATTCTCATTCTGATGAAGTCACCATCTTCAAAGACTGCAAAACCACCAAGACCTTCAAGATCTTCAACAACAATGGTTGAAGTTGTGCTTCCTACTGATGCCACTGTGTAGTCTTCAGCAAGGATTGCAACTGACTTTGTCAATATATCTGATCCTGCAAGTGCCTGTGCCACATCAACAGTGAATGCCCTTGCAACCAATTCATCAATGTACAATGTTCTGAAATCACCAACACCTGACTGTGATATTTGCCATCCTGTTGGTGTTGTGTCAAACCAAGATTCAAAGTCTGTGGTTTCTACATCAGACAATGGATGCAGTATATCATTGAATGATTTTACACCATAGATGGTCTGTGAAGTTGCATTGATCACACCCCTTTGTGTACTGTCATGATCTGCAATAGTTGGTGTCCATGTCCTGTTGCTTGTCAGATTTTGAAGACCTGTCAAGTTGAATGTGATGACATTGTCTGAATCAGGATCAATAGCAAGTGACCTATCTGCCCTGACTGCTTCATCAGTTTCATTTCCTTCTTCATTTAGTGTCACTGTCTGAAATGTGACATTGGAAGTTGTGGTCAATCCCTGATCAAGATCACCAACATATCCCCATTGTGTGACATCAATAGTTGTTGTTTCACCAATGTTTTCCAACTGATCAACTTCATGTGTAGTTAATGCAGAAAGACCAATGTCTGTGTATAGTTCATCTAAGTCATCACCATCTTCAGACACATCCCTTCCATCCACTGTCCCTGTCACTGTGATGTCACCACTGATGGTCAATCCTGAAAATGCAGGTGTGTCCCCTGTTCCAAGTGCCTGCCCATCTAAGTCAGGGAAGATGAATCCAACTTCAACCTTGTTGTCTTGCAGGGATTCAATTTCAAGATGGTTTTCAATCACATCACTTTGAAGATCCCTGATTTCATCTTCAACAACCAAACTATCAACAGTCAATCCTGAAAATGATGGCGAATCACCTGTGCCAAGACCCAATGAAGTCCTTGCAGTGTCACCTGATTCTGCAGTCCATCCTGATGCACTTCCTACAATGAAATTCCCATCTGCAGATGAAAGACCTGCAATGTCATCAAGATCTTCATCCCATTCCTGAACATCCAAACCAATTTGAACACCAAGATTTGTCCTTGCAGTTGAATCATCAGTCAAGTCAGAAAGATTCCTTCCCTTTTCAAGATAGACTGCACCTGTCCCTGTGGATGTTCCTGTTGCACCTGAAACTGCTGAACTGTAGCCTGAACCATCTGTTTCATAGTAAGTGTCAAGGACATCTGCTGAAGCACTGACATCAGAAGGTGTTTCAATGTCATATTCTGCAAGTACTGCATTCCATTGATAGGTCTTGGAAGACCATGAACCACCAAAGAAGAAGAACCTTGTTGAATCATAGTTAATCACATTGATTGGTTCATATTCTCCATATAAAACTGCCCTGATTGACCTTTTCTGTGTTCTTCTAAGATCCAATATTTCACGAAGAAGAAGTTCCTCATGTGTATCTGTTGACACTTCATTGCTTCTTTTGAATGTAGCAAGAAGATTGGAACTTGAATCTTTAATGGCTGAAAGACTTGCTTCTGAAGGACCTGCACCAAAATAGTACTGCCCAAAGTCATATTCTTCAGAAAAGTTCAGGTCAGATATTAGTTCATGTCTGATGGAACTTGAAGTACCTTCTGTATTGTCTGAATATGCAAGATCAAAGTTGACATCCCTAATCAACAAATATTCATATTGTAGAATCAGATTCTTTGGATCAATAGTGATTGACAATTGTCCATCTGCACCATTTGGAATTGGATCTGTGATGATAGTAATTCCAAAATTTTTATGTATATAGTACCCATTTGAATCAGTTGTTGAAAAAGTATCTTCCACTTCAACATCTATGGTTGCAGGTGTTTCTGCCCAACTTGTTCCATTAAAATAATATGTTCCACACTGAATGGTGACTTCAGCCACAACAGTGTTCCCACCAAGATCAACATTGCCACTTGTGTTTCTTGCCAACCATGTGACAAAAGACAATTCAAGGTTTCCTGTCCCATCAGCTTGCCAAAACTGTGTCTTTGTCAATGGATCAGTGTTGTCAAACCAATACTGTCTGTTGAATTTTATCCCTGAAATGACTGATTCATGCTTGAATTCAGACTTGACCTTTTTTAGACCTGCAAAATAGGTGTTGTTGCTTGTCCCAAGAACTTTCAGTGTTGAACTTGTGTTGACTGCACCCAATTGATAATCAAGTTCAGAAGAAATCAATGTCTTTGAACTGTTGTATTTGAATCTTCTGACTGCAGATAGTTCATCAAATGCTGAAATCTGAATGATGTTCCAAACACCATCAGCCTGTCTTAGTATTGCACCATAAGTCTTCAGCATCCATTCAAGTGCTTCCTGATTGCTTATTGGCTGATCATCTTCATCATCAGTCCTTCCAAACCTTCTGATTCTTCTTTCTTCATGGTAAGAAACACTTAGGATGTCAGAACCTGAAGATTGTGATGTTTCCACCCATGAAGTGTATGTCCAAACATCAAGACCATATCCCATTGTGTTCAGGATGTCAATAATGATGTCTATTGCTTTACTTGTTGAAGTTGACAGTGCATAGTCACCAACAAGAAAAATATCTTTTGCAGTTATGGTTGCAGACTGATTCCCAAAATTTTCTTCTGTGATGCTGATCAAGTCAGGAACAACAAGACCTGTCCATATGATGTCACTGTCCCTTTTAAGAATGACCTTGTATTTGCCAATTTCAGAACCTGCAATGGCTTCAATGGCTGATCTTTGGGATGCATCTTCAACCCTGACCAAACCCTTGCAGGAAGACTTCTGAATGTAGTTTATCTGTCTAAGTGAAGACTGTTCATAATTCCTGTCAATGCTGATGCCTGTCCATTGTGTTGATGACCCTGTGAAACCATCTTCATGGATTTCAAAGGTGTATGTTGTTGAAGTTGACCCAACAATCTTCTTGTCAACAAAATAGTATTTCAGACCATATGCCATCTATCTTCCCAATTGATAATTTGCTTCAGATAATGCCAAGACCAAGTCAGTTCCATTGATTTTGAATTCACCACCAAGTTTGATGTTCTGTGTGGTTGATTGACCCCTTGAAAAAGTGTTCATCAAATCATTGTTGTTCATGACTGTTCCTGCAGTATTTGGGATGAACAATTCCATGCCCTGTTCACCAACAAAATATGGTGAATTTTTTCTTGCAAAACCACCTGTTCTTCTTCCTTTTATCTTGTCAAAAATGCCTTTGGCAAGACCACTTGCTGAATCAACAGTTCCAAGACCAAGCATCTTCCCAATGACTGAAATGATTGCAAGTTTTGCAAGTTCTGCCAATGCTTCCTTCACAAATGACTTGACTGCATCACCCATGTTCCTAAGTGACTTCTTGAAGACATTTTCCCTTGCCTGTGCAATCTGTGTTTCTGTGTCAAGAAGTTCTTGATTCAGTAATGCCATGCGAAGATTGAATTCTTCCCTGTCAATTTCTTGATTTGCAAGACTTTCTTCCAATGCAAGTTGTTGTTCTTGAAGTGACATCTTGCGAAGTTCCAATTCTTGTGTGTTGAAATTCTTCACACCAATAAGTGCATTGAAGAAACCATCAAGTGTTGAATCAACAAATCCCCTGACCACATTTTCACCAAAGTCAATCATGGTGTCACCAAATGTCCTTGCTTCCCTTCCAAGTTGTCTGATCTGTGCTTGTAGGCTTTCAATCTGTTTTTGATATGCCCTGATCACTGATGGATTGGTTGCCCTGCTTTGAAGATCCCCAAATTCCTGAATATTTTCATTCAACCCACTGACTGATCCTGCTATTCCTTCAAATCCTGTTGTCCCATCCAAGAAGGTGTCTTGCAATTCCTGTTCAATGTCCAAGATCTTGATTTCAGGTTCAACAGGTACTTGAATCGGCTTGATTGGTATTTCAGTGAAGTCAAGTTCCATGTCAGGGATGACAATGTTTTCTTCAAGAATAACAATTTCAGGTTCAGAAACTGCAACTTCCATTCTTGCTTTTGCAATTAGGAATCCACCTTCCAACTTGATCTTCTCCATGTCCTTGAATCCATTTTTCACATAATCAATAGACTTGGTGATGGATTCTTGAACTGATTCAGGAAGTAATTCAAAAACTGCTTTGACACCTGCTATTGCAAGAACTATTGCCCTGACATATGGATTCAAATTCATAAATCCCTTGATCAACAGTTTAAACAATGGAACTGCAATTCCTTTCAATGCAAAGAATGAATTGATCAATGAACCAATTGCAATCATCAATGGTCCTGTTGCACCAAGAACTGCCACAAGTTTGATGATTGATTTCCTTGTGTCTTCAGACATATTTGAAAATGTTTCTGCCATGTCTTTGACCACACCAATCCCATCCTTCAAGATAGGCATCAAATCTGTTCCAAAAGAAATACCAATGTCCCTTAGTTCATTTTTTAGAATGCCAAGTTGTGAAGCAAATGTTTCATATCTTTTCTGTGCTTCATCAGTCAGTGCAGTATTTTCAACAAACCCTTTTCTTGCAACACCAAACGCCTGATCTAATTGACCAAGATTGGCAATGACTTTTCCGAATTCCCTTTGAAGTCTTTGATCTGCAAGACCAAGTTTGTCAAGAACCATTGTTGTGGATTGACCTTCATCAGAAATGTTTTTCAAACCCCTTAAAAACTGAACAATTGCTTGACCTGCATCATCCTTGAATGATTGTGAAAATTCTTCAATGGTCATGCCTGCCGTTTCTGCAAAAACTGCAAGATCTTCATTCCCTGTCAACACTGCATCCCTTATGGTGAAAGCAGTCTTTTGGAATGCAGTTGATGATGCTTCAGCGTTACCACCTGAAGATGCAATGGCAGTTGCAAAGGCAAGGACATCTGCTTCAGACAGTTTCAATGAACTTCCAAAACTTGCAAGTGAAGTTCCAATGTGAATGATTTCACTTTCCATTGAAGCAAAGTTGTTCCCAAGTGCAACAATTGCTGAACCTACATTGGAAACTTCTTTCTGTGAAGTCCCCATGATGTTCATGAATCTTGCAATGGAAAGGCTTGCTTGCTCTCCTGAAACATCAGTTGTGTCACCCAACATTGCCATCACTTTTGTGAATTCAACAATGTCCCTTGATTTGACACCAAGTTGACCTGCAACACCTGCAAGTCTGTTCAGTTCATTGACAGATGTTGGAACTTCTTTTGCTAAGTCCCTGATTCCCTTCTCAATGTCCTTGAATTGTATTTCTGAAGCATCAACCGTCTTTCTTATGTCAGCAAAGGAAGATTCAAAGTCTGATGCTAATTTGACAACACCTGCACCAATTCCTGCCAATGGAAGTGTCATCCTTGTGGTCAATTGTTTGCCTAATGCATTTACATTTTTGCTGAATCTTTTCAGTGTGGTTTCAGCATCACCAATACCTTTGGACAGATCCTTGATGTCTGCACCAATTTCAACAAACAACTTTGCAATCATAGAAGTCCCCTTCTTTTGTTGGATTTCTGAAGTATATCCAAAACCTGATCTTTGGTCAACTTCTCTTTTTTGTTTTCTTCAGAATCCAAAGGAAACATCTTCTGTGGTGTGATCTTTCTTCTTGTCTTGTTATCAAGTCCTGAAAAGATACTGATCAGATAAGCATTGTGTCGCATCACATTGAAATCATGCTTGACATTCAATGAAAATGCTTGTGCCATCAGATTGAAGTCATACAGGGTTGTTGACCTTGCTTCATCAGGCTTCATGCCCATCCTGAACCCGAAGATCAGAATGTCATCAATGGTTTCTACTTTCTTGACACCACCTTCTGTGGTGTTGCCACGTTTCCCATTGATTCCTTTATCAAATCAAATACCTGATTCAAAACATTGAAATCCATTGATCCAATTTGTTCAGAAGTCAGTTCTGTACCACCCGAAGAAGCAAGGCACTGAATGAAAAGTTTAATGTTTGACACTTTGTTCAAAGCATCTTCCAAACCATCCAATCCAATGCCAACTTCATCAGTGAAAGTTTCCAATGCATTCAGGTCAAATTTGAAGGCAATTTTTTTGCCATCAATGTTGATGTGTTTAATACCTTTCATGATTTTATGAAACTATTTCTTCAGCCAATGCACCTGTTCCTGTGAAAGAACCTGAAAGTGTTGCAGTGTCTTCATTTGAAGCCACAACAGACACAGATGCACATGATGCAGTTCCTGTGTAGGAAACACCTTTGCTACCACCTGCAAAACCTGTTGATGGAACAAATTCAATGCTGACATCAGATCGGTTGACAATATATCCAATAAGATCTTGAACACTGCCATCTGTTCCTGTTTCAAAATCTGCAAGACCATCAAGATCCACAGACCAAGATTTTTGTCCTTTGATATGTTCTGCCCATCCTGCTGAACTTTTTGTTGAAGCATCAGGAAGGTCAAGATCAATGTTCAAAGTACATGAAGTTGACAATGCAAACGCAGTTCCATTGTCTTTCAATAAGATTAGTGTACCGTTTACTGCTGACATAATTATGTAAGTTTTTGGGTGTTAAAAGTTAAACTTTGAAAAAGATATCAAATTTTTTTGAATTTCTCACTTTTCTTCAATGATGTGTCCAAATCTTAGTTCCCTGATGTAATAGGTGAAAGTGCTTGTTCTTTCTTTCCTGAACACATCTGATTCAACAACAGAAGTGATCACATTGAAGTTTGTCAAATTAAAAGGAACAGGTCTTGCCCTGACTATCTGTTTGACCTGATTCACAACACTGTTGATCTTGGATCTTGTTCCTGTATCTGATGGAAATCTATCAACAATTGACATACTGAATGATGCATTGTCTTGAAAACTTGATTTTGTTGAATCATCAGAAAGATTGGTATTTCCAAATTCAATGTGTGGATAAGTTGCAGTTGCAGGTACTTCATCATAGACAGGAACAGGTGTTCCTGACAATGTCACATTGTTGTTCAAAAGTGTGTAATATGCAACCTGAAGTTCTGTTGTGCTATCTTTTGCCATGTTTAATTCTCCACTAAAATGAAATCAAAGTCAATAGTCATTGTACCTGTGTTTGATTTGAATTTTCCAAGAAACCAAAATCTGTTTCTTGTTCAATTTTAATTGGTGTTTGAAGATCAAAAGATGATGCACCTGATGCAGAATTCATTTCTGTCACCAATCGCATTGCATCAAATGGTGCAGTTGTATTCAAAACATTGTTTCTTTTGAACATTAAAATGTCAGCAGATTTGTCAAGTTCAACAGAAAAAGAAATCCTGTTCACATAGGCAGTGCATCCTGTTGGAACTGTGTATGCACCAATCTGTGATTGTGATCTTGCAAATCCTGTGGTTGTTATGGTTGACCAAGTTGACCCACCACCTTGTTCCCTGATAGTCAGTGTACCTGCATGACTTCCTGATGCCTGTGATGCATATGTCCCTGATTGTGACACATACCATCTGTAAAGCCTGAACAATGAATCAGGAAGGTTGACTGCACTTGTTCCATTCAGTGTCACTGTGTTAGTGACAACAACAAGATCTGAACCACTGATGGCAACACCTTCATATGTGATCTGTCTTGCACCTGTGCCTGCTGATGTATCATCTGAACTTGAAGAAACTATTTCCAATCCAACATTGTTTGTTGGTGTCCTGTAAAATCCTGAAGAACAAATTGGAACAAAGGTTGCAGAAACATTTGGATTCATCCCAAATTTGTGAATAACTGTGTGATTTGGAACTTCACCCCTTGATACTTGTGTATGATAGTCAAGTGTCTTCTTGTAATATGATTCATGACTGTTGAATTGGTAGTCAGCAAGGTTGATGTAGGAATTGTTTTCCATGATCATCCTTCCTGTTTTCCTGTGCATCTTGACAATGCCCTGTGTGTTTAAATCATCAGCCATTTTTTGCACCAAGTTCTTTTTTAATGTTCTTGATCAATTGTGGATATAATTTATTGAATGCAGGAAACAAAAATGGTTGTGCTTTTATACCTTCAGTCAAAATATGCAAAACAAGATAATCAAGATTTTCTTCAGGTATCTTCTTGACCCTTCCCCAATTTTTGATTGATTCTTCTGCTTCTTTGAATCCACCTTTTGATTCTCCACCTTGAAACTGCTTTGCATATTCTTCAAGACCTGAAGGGATGTCCACTTTGCTTTTTGTACCGAATTCAACATATGGTGCATAGTGTGTGTCAGCAACAACAATCCTTTTCAGTTCTTCATTCTTCTGTGTTTTGATGCTTGCCCTCAATGCACTGTTCACACCTTTTGGCGCATTCAGTTTTGCTTCAGATTCAACACGAAGTGCATTGTCCTGAACCAACCTGTCCACCTTTTCTGAAACCATCCTTCCATACATTTTTGACAAGGCAATGAATCCTTTGATATCTTTTTCCTTTACTTTTGCACTGATCATTGTGTGACTTCCTCAACTGCAAAAAGTTCTGTGTATGTGTGTTCTTCACCTTTGTCTTGAGCGTATTCAATATTGAATGTCCTTCCATCATATATGATTCTTAAAAGAAAATCATATGTGGATCTGTCATATCCTGCACTTACAAAATCATCCCTGTATCGTGTTATAATTTTGTACTTGACACTTCCCTTCAGTCCACCGATTTCATACGCTTCACGACCTGATACTGCTTCTATTTTACCCCATACGGATGCAAGATCATTCCATGTTTGTGTGTTGCCACCCATTCCATCTGATGACAGTGAATAGTACTGAATGGTGAACCTTTGTTTCATCATTCCAACATTGTATGATCTGTGTCTTGTCTTCATTCATCACCCAAGTTTTGAATATCTTTTGAAATGTTGTTTTGATCCATTTGGAAGTTCATTGACAGATCCTTCAACAAGGTCTTGTCTGTCTTCATAAGATGAAAGAACTGCCTTCTTCAATCCAATGATGATGCCATTTGGTATGTTTGAATATCCTGCAACATAGGTCACTTTCAATCTTACCCTTGAAAATGGAATCTCATTGTCATGAATCTGATTGACAACCAATGCATCACCTGTCAGATAGTAGTCAGTGCCTGATGTCAATGTTGTTTCTGTGCCATCATCATCCACTGTCTTCACACTTGTGATACTTTGTACAGGGAACAATGGAAGTTCAATTCTTCTTGCAAAACTTTCAAATTCAGCAACAACAGTTTTTTCAATTAACTGAAATGAATATGTCTGTTCAACAATGTCAATGACTTCTGCAACAAGATCAGCAATCAAGGAATCATCAGCAGATGTGTCAACCTTCATCCATGCCTTTGCATCAGCAGTTGACAATACATCTGTGGATGCATTTGTTCCTGTTTCTGTTGTGCTTACAGTGACAACCCCATTCTGACCATAGTCAGGTGTCGCAAGTGTTGCTTTAAGAAATGCCATTGTTCAATTCCTCAACAAGTTTTTTTGCTTTTGGTTCAGGTAGCCTATCAATGATCTGATTTCCTTTCATCACATAGTGCATTGTCTTTGTGTTCTGATCTTTTTCCATGTGATACTTTGCATCTACTGAATAAGATCTTTTGTCTTCTTTGGTTTCATACAACAAATCCCTTTTCAGCATTGATTGCAATTCTTCTTTTGGTGCATTGAATGCATCATCTATTTTGTATGGCTTTCTTCCATACCTGAAATTTTTTCTGCATCTATATGGCATGACATCAATTTGTTGGTTCTGAAAAAGAAGGATGGCAGGGAATCGAACCCTGCCAAGTTCCAAACATCCTTGTGGCAATCTTAGGAATTGCCTGCATTAGTGATTGCAGTTGCAAAGTTTCCAAAAGCACCTGCATTTGGCAAGTAAGTTGGAAGTGCTAAACGACCACTGATCTGAACAGTCACAAGATCCTTGACAACATTGTCTTGGTCTTGCTCATAGAAACGAACCTGCATTGATTCACGATCAAACAAGGTTGTCAACTGTGCAAAGTCAGCAATCAAGAAGTCATTTGCATCACCATCAGTGTCATTGATTGCATTGGTTGCAATGATAGGAACGCCACGAACAACAGGTGTTCTTGTTCCAAAGACTACATCAGTTGGGAAGATGTAACGCCCATCGGCATCTTTTCTTCTGATCATGTCATAAAAACGACCAATTCCCATCATGATTGCAGATGGTCGGTAGTTTCTATTTTCAATCTGCTTGATAGCTTCAAGAATCACATCATGTTCTTGTGCATCGGCATCACCTGTGTATGAATCAAGTGCATAGTCAGTTGCAGTGACAGTCAACCCATAGGTTGAATCATAAAGAAGATAAGAATCTTCTTCTTTCATGTACTTTTCCATTCCACGTAGTGAAATGTGGCTTGCAAGACCTGCCGTATCATTCAACGCTTCTTTTGAAACCCTGAAGTGACAAGCTATCTTTTCAACCACTGCATCAGTTGCAGTCAAGTCAAAGTCATTCTGACCTGATGCATTGCCTTCAGCAACAACACCTGTGTTGTCAGTGAAGTTGCTTTCTTTGATGTATCGTATTTTATCACTGTTTGTAGTTCCTGTTGGTAAGAATTGACGAACATGAACTTTTCTTTCAGGATCGTACTTCATACCTGCAACATAGTCAGCAGGAACAACATCATTGGTGTATGCATCTGATTCAGTGATGACTGCTTTGGTGTTCATAGTGAACCCTGAAGTCTGTCCTGCTTTGAATGCATCCATTTGTTCTTGAACACTTTTTGATTCAAGTGCTTCTTGGATTTTGTTTTTGAAAGAACCACCTTTGTTTCCTGCACCCAATCGGTTTGCAGATTTTTCAATGGCTTCAATTCGTTCTTTCTGACTTGAAATCAAAGATTCAATGTTCTTGATTTCATTCTTGGTTGCTTCATCGGCAACACCTGCACTTTTCACTTCTTCTTGAAGTTTAGTGTATCGGCTCTCTAAATCAGCTTTCAAACCATCCATGTGGCTTTTCACCGATTCAAGACCTTCTGATAGTGTTTTTTCTAAGTCCATTGTTCAAATGTTTTTTGAATTGATATTTCATTGTTGAATTGATCAAACATCTTTTGAATCATATCGGCTTCATTTTCCAAAGTGATACTGTCTTGAATCGGCTTTGCATCTTGAAGTGATTTTCTGAATGTTTCTTCAAGGTGTTTGATTTGTTTTTCAATAAGCAAGAAAGTGTCATCAGTATAGTCACCTTCATACCATGCTTTTGAAAGTCTTTTGTATGTGTCAACTGCATCTGCATGACTTCCTTTTGCCATTCCACCAAGTGCCATTTCATTAGCACCCCAAGTCACAGTTGATCCTTCCCACATTTTACATTCCTTGACAATGTATGCATCATCATTGTTTGAATATTCCCTTTGAACAAAGTTGATGCCAACACTGTGTTCTTTCAAGACACCATCCCTGTACAACTTCAGAACATCTGTTCCAAGTTCTGTGTCTGTGATCATGGTCTTGAAATAAAGTCCTTTTTCATCTTCCATCAAGGTCATTGGTTTTCCTAAAACCATCAATGGATCATGCTGATACAAGTGCATGATTCTGTTTTTTCCACCAACACCATTTTCTTCAATGGTCTTTTTAAAAGCACCTTTCAACAAGATGTCACCATCTGAATCCTTGAAGTCAAAGACAGAAAAATATCCTTCAACAAGTCTTCTGTCAATGTCAACATCTTTGATGGATGTGCCTGTGTTCTTCAATACATATGGTAAGTTCATGCCTTTGATTTCTTGTATTTTTGTAAGTGTTGAAAACTTATGACCAACAATTCTGTCTGTTGGATCATTGTTTCTGTAAATTCTAATCAATGCAACAGGATCATCTTCTGAAGCATTCAATGTGAAAGATGAATCAGGAACATCCACTGATCCTGATCTATGAACTTCAACAATCTTTCCCTTTGCAGTTCCACCTGAAGAATTCCATGCAACAAAGTCACCAACCTTCAGTTCATTAGGTTTTGCCTTGAAAATGTCCATTGATTTTTCCTGATCCATTTGTTCAGATTTTCTTATTGCCCATGCAATCCCTTCATCACCACCCCATGCATCCCATGCAACACCACCACAACCTTCATCATATGGAACATCTTTGTTCTGTCTGTGTCGGTTGAACTGTGCCATTCTTTTCACCACATCTGCTGAAAGTGCTTCACCACCTGCAAGTTGTCTTGCTCTTGCGAAACCAACTTTGGTCAGGCAGTTTCTTGGGTTGCCTGATTCTTCAAGGTACTTCAGTGCTTTTCTTGCATTCTGTGATGCTTTTTTGGGATAATCAGAATAAGTCATGTTCAATAGGTTTGTTGAAATGTAGGAACATTTGAATTCTTTTACAATTTTTTACATTTTATTAAAAATTTATCAATTAAAATCAATGAAATGAATTCAAAAGTAAATTTTTCAGAACTTTTTGCAAGGGTTTCAGAACAATTGGAAAACAATTGGTATGTTGAAAAATCAGATATCATGATTCTACTGATGATGGCAATGTCATTCCATACTTCAAGTCATAGATCTGATTTGCAATATGATCCTGATTGACACAATTCTTTGATTCCCTTCTATGGATTGACTGATTTTCATGTGAATCAGCATTTTTCAACCAAAAGATCTTGTGTTCTGCACAAATGATCCTGATCCCTTTTTTTGCCAATTCCAAACTTGCCATCAGATCAGACATCCTGAAATACTTCCATTCCTTCATGTCAAACTTGATGGTGTCTGTGTGGAATGCACTGACCCCTGTCCCACACACATCAATGTCCCAATCACCTTCCACAGTTCTAAGGCATTGAAATGTTTGATGCCCTGTGTAGTAGTTCAGATCAAATCCCTTCAATCTTCTGCCATGAAAAGTGATCCATGTCTTTGGATATTTGTTCATGTAACACTTTATCTTTTCAACATAGTCAGGTGGATAGATGATATCATCATCACATGAAAGATAGATCCCCTGACTTTCAGGAAGCCAAAAGAATTTGGAATTGTCTGTGTAGTCCTTGCCTGTGTACACTTCAACATTGTCACCTTCTACTTCAGGAAGATAGTCATTGCCATATACCCTGACAGTGTCAACTTGATGTCTTATGCTATCAACTACACCTTGCAAGGTATATTTTCGTGACTTGATTGTTGCTAAGTTTGCAGTGATCATTTCTTTGCAATCATGTCTGTTCCTATCTTCCTGACTTCATACCCATATTTCTGAAGTCTTCTGATTGTCTTGTCAAGATCTTGCCTTTTGATCAGTTCATTGGCTTCAAATTTGATCACAGAAGGCAGGAAGCTGACTGTGTCAAGGTAATCATTGACAATGATTGTGTCATGTCCTTCAGTGTCAATTTTCAATTCCCTGAACTTCTTGATGTTGTGTCTTTTCAGGACATTTGCAATCCTGTCCACCTTCACCAAACTTTTCTTGATTTTTTCTTTTCCCAACACACCAAGTTTGTTGAACAATAATTTTTCAACAGTTGGATGTGGTTTGTTCACTGAATTGCATCCCCTTGCCCAATTTGGAAGACCAAGTTCTTCAATGTCTTTTGGTTCAACGTAAAAAATGTATATTTCACCAACCCTGTTGGAAATGGCAATGTTTTCTTTTCTGCATTCAGGAAGCCTGTCAAAATATGGCTTCACAGGTTCAATGAACAATCCATCTTCAATGCCTGCATTTGTTCTGAAGTCTGATGTTCCAATTTCAACAATCATTCTTTTGGATCTTCAAACAAGTTTTGTATCTGACTGTTGACATACATGACCATATCTGCCCTGTATGAAACAAAAAAAGAAGAAGAATGACTGCAAGTTGCCAATCATAAATGAATGCAAAGATGATTGATGATAGGAATGTAATGATTCCAAGTTTGTTTGATGTTGTTTGTGTCATCTTATTGGTAGATTTGGATTGATTTTTCTTTCTTCAGGATGCATCATGGATCTGTGTTGTTCTGTCCATATCAAACTGACCTTTGGTCTGTACATTTTCACACCATTCTTTTCAAATTCATGTGTCTGTGTCCTTCCCACACCTGAAGATGCATTTGGTTTGTAGAAATTGATCATTGAAATGTATGGTTGTTTGAAGTTGATTGATTCCAATGTTTCCCTATTGCAAAAATATCCACAGTCAACAAAACCACATTCAGTTGCTTCTACATGAAACAGATCCACTTCCTTTTCTTGCATCTTTGTCCAACTTTGCTTCATGTTATTATTGTAGAAATTGAATGCATATGCACCTGATGCATCTTTGTGTATTTGCATGATGTCATCAACCCATATGTCCCACCAATCATCAGGCATGAATGCAAAGAAGTCATCACCTGATTCCTTGCAGATGTCAAAGGCATATTGCCAATTTTTCCACCACTGTTCCTTTCCCTTGTGAACAAGTCTGTGGAATTCACAAATGTGAACAAACAACATTGGATCAAAGTCAGATCCATCATCAATCACAACAATCCTTTCATCAGGAAGTTTTCTTCTTAGTTCCCTGACAAGATTCAGCAACATCAGTTGCCTATTGTATGAAAAGATAGTGATCATGAAAGTTCAGCATTGACAATTGGATCAAATTTTTCAGGGAACTGTCCAATGTCTGTGATGTCATTTTCACTTGCATATTGTGCAAATTCCATGCAAAGTCTTGATCTTTTTGCCTTTTCTTCAAATGAAAGTTCATCCATTTTTTCTGTTGATGTATAAATTGTACACAATTGCAATAGTAATTTTGAAAGTTGTCCTGTCATGTTTGTCAAGGTTTTTTTGATGGTTCATCTAAATTCGTGAAATATTTTCTATCAAATTCAATCACGCCATTTTCATCTGCAAAAGTCATTTTTGTTCTATTCAAAATGACCCAATAATCTTTTCCTGAAACCCACATTGCATCATATCCCAATGCAGTGTACAATTCTGATCCACGAGAATAATATCCGACAATGATTTGTTCATATGCTTTCACATATTTTTGTTGAAAATCTGTCAATCCAATTGGTTTTTTGAATTTGTCAAATTCAAGATCTTTCAATTTGAATTTTTTTCTAAAGTTTTGCCAAAATCGCCCATTGTAAATGTTCATGAAATCATCTTCAAGTGTTCTTTGTAGTTTCATGATTGCATCAGGATCAAATTTGTTCCAAATGTTTGAAAATGTTGTTTCATCAAAATCAAAAAATCCTGAAATGATTGAATCTTTTCTTCCTGCACCGTAACCATTGATGACTTCAGTCAATGCACCCCTTCCACCAAAATATGTCCCATCACCATACAACCCATTTCCATGATACAATTTTCCATTTCTTAATTGATCCAATGCTTCATCAATTGCATCTTGCGCCCATCCTGTGTACCCACCAACAGATCTGTACATTGGAATTTTGCCACCTTT